>Ga0187878_1000326_pt1 | contig 57001 bp, 57 predicted proteins | sample June2016WEW_17_1_FD_132979 | JGI IMG/M metagenome (GOLD analysis project Ga0187878, IMG submission 132979) | Peatland microbial communities from SPRUCE experiment site at the Marcell Experimental Forest, Minnesota, USA - June2016WEW_17_150 | ecosystem: Environmental > Terrestrial > Soil >... | reverse complement strand
GTATTCTTTTTCTTGATGGCCAACGTCGGCACCACGATCGCCCCGTGGATGATCTTCTTCCAGCAGAGTGCCGTGGTGGACAAGGGTTTGCGGGAGAAGGATATCCGCTGGGAGCGCGTGGACACAGCCATCGGTTCATGCTTCACCATAGCGGTGGGCGTTTTCATCATCATTCTTACGGGCACGCTCCTCAGAGGGGTGAACATTGAAAGTGCCGCGGAAGCCGCCGTATTACTCATGCCAATTAACAAGTACATAGGCACGTTCATGGTCATCGGCTTGTTCGATGCCGGGCTGCTGGGCGCCATCTGCATATCGCTAACCAGCTCTTGGGCGTTTGGTGAAGTCTTTGGCTGGGCGCATTCCCTGAATCAGAAGATCGGTCAGGCGCCGTGGTTCTTCCTATTCCGACTGATCATCTTAGTTGGAGCCGGCGCCGTAGTCCTAATTCCCGGCGCACCGCTGATCCTTATCACTCTCTTCGTCCAGGTCATCGCCGTGACACTGCTTCCCGCCGCACTGACTTTCCTGGTCTTGCTTCTCAACCAGGAGGACCTGGTGGGAAAGTACAAGAACACCCGCCTGCAAAACATAGTGGCATCAGTTATAGTGGGAGCGATAATTATCCTATCCACACTCTATGGTGTAAGCGCGTTATTCCCGGAACTCTTCAAGTGAATATGAGTGAATTGTTAGAGGTGGAAGAATGAGGAACATGCTGAGAGTGTCGATTGAGAAGATAAGGGAGATCAACCGCAAGTACTCTAAGCCGCGCATAAAAATGTCCAGAGGCGTCCGATTCGCCCTATTGATGCTGAGACTCTACTTGATATTCCTCGTATTGATACTTGCTTACAAGTTCGCAACCATGACTGTGCTGAAGTGAGACATAACCAAGAAGGCCCAGAGGAATCACGAATGACAGTGAAATCGGATCAGACACGAGATCGCCATCAGATTAACTCGCTCGTGAAGGGAAAAGACGCGCAATATTTCCTCCTAAGCCAGATCGTTAACAAGAAAGTCCAGACCCAGTCTGGCATCAGAATTGGCAGACTGAAGGATTTCGTTTTCAAAGATGACCCGCATTATGCGGAAGTCACAAACCTTATTGTGGGGCGCTCATTTGGCCGTCCTTCTCTGAACGTACCTTGGGGGAGCGTTGTCAGTCTAAGCACGGAGAAAACGATAGTGCAGGATCCCCCTGAGGGCCAGTATCCAGAGATCAAATACGAAGAAGAACAGCTTCTCCTTCGGGACAGGGTTCTCGACAAGAGAATCCTCGACACAAAAGGATTCGATGTAGAAGTCGTCTACGACGTACAACTCCTTCTCGTGAAGGACAAACTCTTCGTGGTAGCAGCTGATGTCGATCGACATGCAATGCTGCGCAGACTCGGGTTCAGGCGACTGGCCAAGTCTCTGCACGAAATCAGCGCGGATAAGGACATCATACCTTGGCGATATGTTCAGGCGCTGCCAGCAGACCTCACAGGCACGAAGGGAGACGTGAAGCTTACTGTCGCAAGGGAAGGTCTCAAAGACATACACCCGGAAGACCTGGCTGACATACTCGAAGAACTCAGCCACGAAGAGAGAATCCACATCTTCAGCGCACTCGATAGTGAAGTTGCGGCTGACGCTCTCGAAGCTACCGAGCCGAGAGTCCAAAGGGAAATCTTGGCTTCGACTAGTACCGAGCGAGCGGCACAGATATTCGCGCACCTGTCTCCGGTCCAGATCGCTGACATAATCGCGATTCTTCCACACGATGATTCAGCAGAATTTCTGAAGATACTGAAGGGTAACGTCGCTTCCAAAGTCCATCAACTGCTCACTCAACACGATGTTCCCGCGTCGGCCCTCGCGATGCATTGCTTTCTAGGATTTCCAGGCGATCTGACAGTCGAGGAAGCCTTCACGAGATACCGAGAAGAAGCGCGTGCCTGCGACGTAACCATGTACGTCTACGTTGTAGACGACGATCAGCGCCTCAGAGGCGTCATAGACATCAACGAACTCTTGCAAGCGGATCCGAAGAACAAGCTTGAGCAGATTATGACGAGAAATGTCGTAACCGTTGCGCCCACTGCGATGCGTGGAGATGTCGAGGCACTTTTTCTCAAATACCACTTTAGGGCGATCCCGATAGTCGATGAATCGAACAAGATTGTAGGCGTCATAAGAGAGAAGGACGTATTCCTAAAGGAGGAATAGCAGCCAATCACTCGAAAGTGAGGAAGAATGCCGAGAGTACAAACAACCAGAAAATTAAGGCCGTACTCCTATTCCTCAGACTGTATCTGATCTTTCTCGTCGGCTTGATAATCTACAAGTTTCTGACTCAGATACACTAGTCCGATTCCGCGACAACTCGGGCTGCCTTAACCATATTCTGAAGCTTCTTCAAGGCAACCTCGTATGCTCCAGGAACGCCGAGCATGCCTCCGAAACCGCAGTCAGGCTTCACAATGATCCGATGCCCGAACGCGTTCAGTGCGCTCCGTATCGAGGCCGAGATCTCCTCCACAGACTCAACCTGAGGCTTCACTGAGGAAACACAGCCGTATGCCAGAAACTTCCCTGTACGTTCGAAGTCATCCTTTGTGTACGCATGAATGTTTGCTGGAGATCCGGCGAATTCATGATCGACAATGTCGACCTTGCTTTTCAACAGAACATCCTTCACGAGCGGCGTCACCGTGCCACAGACGTGGATCGCAGAAAGGCCAGACGCCTCAGCAAGTATCGTATCGAGCGTGTCGATGACGAACTCTTCGCCATAGTTGAAGAGGACTTTTCGTCCGAGCATGATGGAGAAGAAGGGCTCGTCTATGTTGATCAAGTCGAATCCTAGTTCACTGAGCCGTCTGCATGACTGGCCAAGAACCTGAGCGAGCGCCCTTACGACGACAGGCTTTGAAGCGCCACACGTCATCAGGTTCCTTCTGTTCAGATAGCTCGCGAGGGTGAAAGGACCTGTAATGCAGGCCTTGGTCCCCTTGACCTTCGAGGTCAGCCCGTGCTGACGAAGATAGGTCAGGAAGTATTCTGCTCGTTCGACACCGATCGGTTCTGACGGGGTCTTGATCTCATCTGAGAGCAGCTCAGCCTCTTGGCCTCGGATCTTGATCTTCGGCTCAACCTTGGAGAGCGGGATCAGAAACTGCAGCCCCATGTTCATGGGGTTGGAGGGCGAGCCTGGAAACTGAGGATAACACGGATAGTCTAATCCCACTGAAAGCTTGTCGAGTATTGCCCGATCTGTGTTCCTCTTGTCCCCGTCAAAATCATCCTCAAGGGGCAGACTACCCACATCCACCGTTGCGAAAAGCAACTCGTCCAATCGCTTCTTCAAATCTATTCTACCCGATGAATACGAGACGGTGCTTGGCGCTTGCGTTTTGCCTGTGATAGTGGTAGGCGCTGGGTTATGAGTTCGCGCCAGAGCTTCATTTGTCTAGGGAAAGCTGGTGGCATTGGGCGCTCAAGGCGTGGCTAACCAAGACCACGTGTTTGGAGCCTTCCCCACGTCGGGCCTTGGAGCCTCGTTGCGGCTTCAGTCAATCGGAGCCCGTTCAGCTTTCGCTTTGTTGACCTGCCATCTTAGCCTCAGACGGTCTCCTCCCTCAGGTTCTCCGTTGCTGGTCTCGGCGTGACGAGGGAATCACAATATTTAAGATTCCACGTGTGTCCGGTAGTCCTCGCCGAGTTTGAAGTAGATGTCATCAGAAGCAGAAGGAGAAGGGCAGCCAACGGCTGCTGTGAACGTCAAGGTCGAAAGCCTTGGCCCAGAATCTAGGCAAGTGAACGTTACCGTGAAAGTGGTCACGAAGGGCGAGGCCCGCGAGACCGTTTCTCGGAGAGATGGCTCGACGCACAAAGTTGTAGATGCTCTCGTCGGAGATGAAACCGGCGTAGTCTACCTTACCTTGTGGGACGACAACATCGAGAAAGTCAAGGAGGGCGACACGATAATCGTCAAGAACGGCTACGTCACGCTCTTCCGTGGATCAATGCGGCTCAATATAGGCCGATACGGTTCATTGGAAACGGGCGCCCCGCCAATCGAGAATGTCAACGCTGACAACAACCTTTCCAACAAGGAATATCCCATGCCTGAGAGGCGTAGGGAGCCGAGCTTCAGACCTAGATATCGGGACGAGGGAGGAGGCGGCTACGGCGGCAGAGGACGAGGTAGAGGATACGGCGGCGGCCGCGGCCGTAGCAGAGGAAGATACTAGAAACGGGCCACTCCAAGTTCAGACTCTAGAACTTGAGGTTGCTTCGCACAGTAGTGGGAACTCTGCAGACACGTTCCGTAGAGCAAGGCCGCGCGGGCTCTTCGCTACCCTTAAATCAAATCTTCCTACGCTCAAGCTTCGGTCTCGCTAATGGAGGACCTTGTTCAGCACGCAATCGAGGCTGCTTCTGCGAAGGGAGTTCAGTATGCTGAAGCACGGCTTCACACCGACAGCGGCAGCGGAGTCACCCTAACCAATGGAAAACCCGAGCCAGTTCAGCTCGCCAAGGCGAAAGGTATCGCGGTCCGCGTGCTCGTTGATGGTGCCCTAGGATTTGCATCCACAAACGACCTGTCCAAGGAATCTCTGGACGAAACCGTAGATATAGCATACAGAACCGCCAAGGCGTCGAAGAGACTGGTCACCAAACCGATACGCCTCTCAAAAGAGAAAGCAGAGCATGCGAACTGGGAGACGAAAGCGCGAAAACCACTCCTCGACGTTACGATCGAGGAAAAACTGGCGGTCCTTGAGGAGATCGAGAAGAACCTCAGCCCAAGCGTCGTGAAGGTGGATCTTCCTTCTCGGACGCTCGTATTGATTGATGATATTACCGACCGGTACTTCGCCGATACCGAGGGATCGAAGATTCATGGGGTGGCCTCCAGGATTGGTTTGCTCTTTGTCTTCACTGCAAGTGAGCCTGGAAAGGGGATAATCCAGAGAATAGGCCAGAAAGGTGAAACAGGCGGATGGGAACGACTCGAAGCATGGGATCTTCCCAAATGCGTTCCTGAAGAAGCGAGGATTCTAGGGAAGATACTTCGTGAGGCAAAGCAGGCCCCCCGGGGAGAGCTGGATCTCGTTCTAGGGTCGGAGGTTACTGGTATCGCTTGCCATGAATCATGTGGACATCCTCAGGAAGCTGACAGGATCCTAGGTCGGGAGGCCGCGCAGGCTGGGGAATCCTACCTTAAGCCGGACATGATCGGCCACCGAATCGGCACCGAAGCCGTCACGGTTGTGGACGATCCTACGGTTCCAAACTCCTACGGCTTCTACGAGTATGATGAAGAGGGCGTGCGAGCAGGCAGAAGGACACTGATCAAGAACGGCGTTATCGCAGGGTTTCTGCAGAACCGCGAGACCGCCGCGGAACTTGGAGTCAGCAGTAACGGGGCAGCTAGGGCCGTGAGCTACGATAGAGAGCCGATCATCAGAATGGCAAACACGTTCATGCTTCCAGGCGAGTACAACGATGATGAGCTAGTCGAGGACCTGAGCAAAGGCGTCTTCATCAAGACATTCATGGAATGGAATATCGACGATAGACGATACAATCAGAGATACGTGGGGCTCGAAGCATACCTGATCGAAAACGGGCAGATCACGAACGCCGTGAGGAACCCAATTCTGGAGATCACCACACCGGGGTTCTACGGTAGCGTGGACGCTGTCGGAAAAAAGGTGGAGTACGAGGCCGCCACGTGCGGAAAGGGGGAGCCGGAACAAGCAGCCCCAGTGTGGCACGGCGGGCCACCGATACGCCTGCGGAAGGTCAGACTGGGAGGTTAAGCAAGTGAATCCAGAACAGATCGTGGATCAGGCTGTCGAGTATGGCCAGAAACTTGGTGCGAGAGAAGTTGCGGCTGCCGTGACCCGCGAGAAACGTAAGATGCTCAAGTTCGCGAACGACTCCGTCACGATTGTGCAGTCGTGGGATCAGACCGTTCCGACAGTGTACATGCTATCAGAACGTAAACGGGCAGGAGCCCATGTGGAGAATCCGAGCATGGACGCATTGAAGGAGGTCATGAAGACGCTGAAAGCCGCGATGGACATCACCAAACCAGGTGAGGTTGAATCCACTCTTCCTAAGGGGCCGTTCAAGTACGAGCCTGTTCCGCACATTTTCGACGCTCGAATCCCGAAGATGACTGACGAACTTGTAGACTTAGCTGAGGAAGCCATGAAGGCGGCTAGGGCTGAAGGAGCACGACGATCCTCCGGCGTACTCGTCACCAGCGAATGGGAGAGACATGTGAGGACTTCTGCCGGGGCGGAAGGCGAAGACAAGGGAACAGATATCAACCTGTCGATACGAGCCTTTGTCGACGACGATTCAAGCGGCCAAGGCAACAGCTGCGCCACCCGACTTGAGGATTTCAATCCTAAGCTCGCAGGAGCGGAAGCGGGGAAGATCGCGAATCAAGCCAGAAATCCGGTCTTCGGAGACGAAGGCAAGTATAGAGTACTGTTTGGTCCCTCCATAATGGCGGAGTTCTTTGACAGAATCGCAGACTTCGCAACCGCCTACTCCGTTGACCTCGGCCTATCGTTTTTCGCAGAGAAGATAGGTCAGAAGGTTGCTTCCGAGAAGCTCACTTTGGTTGATGACCGGCGCATGCCTGGCGGGATCAACTCCTGCTCATTTGACGAGGAAGGCTATCCGACTCAGCGGACGACCATCATCGACCGCGGCACTTTGAAGACGTACTTGCACAGCTCGTACAGCGTCGCCAAGTACGGCGGAGCATTGACGGGTAGTGCGTTCTATGTTGGCGGGACATGGTGCATAGCTCCCGTGGCTCTCAACATCGTCGTCGAGCCAGGAGAATACGGTGAAGAGAAGCTCTTCGAGCAAGTAGGAGATGGGTTGTACCTCACGAACAATTGGTACACCCGATTCCAGAACTATCAGACAGGCGATTTCTCTTCCATCTGCAGAGATGGCGCTTTCGAGATAGAGAACGGCAAGATCGCACGATCGGTGAAAGGGCTCCGCATCAGCGACAATATGCCTCGCATAATGCAGTCAATCAGCGCGCTCTCGAAGGAGAGAAAATGGGTCAAGTGGTGGGAAGTCCCCGTCCCCGTCTACCTCCCGCACATGATCGTTGAGAATGTCGGAATCACGAGAGCCACCAAATAGTCACTCACACCTAGCAGTCCTCGGTGGGCGAGTGGCCGTGACGAGCGACGATAACTCACGAGTGATGCTAGTTATTCCGACGCTAAACGAAGAAGAAGCCATACGACCACTCGTAGAGGAAGCCTCCTCGCTGTTTCCCAGAATCGTGGTCGTAGACGGCCACAGTTCTGATCGAACTCGAGAGATCGCTCAGTCGCTCGGGGCCACGGTTATACTCCAAGAGTTCGGGCCTGGAAAGGGCTGCGGAGTCAGAACCGCCATGAAGTTCTTCCTGTCCCAAGCAGCCGAGATCATGAGCATCATTGACGGTGACGGCACCAACATCCCAAAGGACTTGATGCCTCTCATCGAGGCCGTGAAGGCGGGAGACGCCGAGATTGTAATGGGGTCTAGGACGCGGGGAAAAAGGGATCCTGGATCCATGAATTGGATCACGATCGCGTCGAACCGAGTTGTCTCGTACTTGCTTTCAGTCAGATATGGAGGGAGCTTCACCGATATTCAGACAGGCTACTGGGTGTTCAGTAGAAGCGCGGTTGAGCGACTGCTCCCCGGCCTTCATTCTACTCGATTTGAGGTTGAGCTCGAGATCTTCGCGAAGGCGAGGTCATGCGGACTGGTACTGAAAGAGCTCCCCGTTGGCTTCCGCAGTAGGTTGGGACGGACAAAGTTCAGTTTTGGTCTAAGAATGAGAAACCTGTATTTTGCATTCAAGTACATCTTGTCCTTGAGTAAACCTGACTGACACCATCCCCGTGCCGAGTTGAAAACAGAAGATGCAAAGGTCTCACCATACCACTGTTTCATCGCGGCCTCTCAGGAGGGCATTCTATGAAAGAAACACGGTGCGCGTGGCAAGGGAACTTCTTGGCAAGGTTCTCGTGAGAAGACTCGGAGACACTCGGTTGGAGGGGATCATCGTTGAGACGGAAGCATACAGAGGATACGACGACGCGGCTAGCCATGCGTACAGAGGCCCAACTCGAAGAAATCAAGTCATGTTCGGTGAACCGGGACACGCATACGTCTACTTCACATATGGAATGCACTATTGTCTGAACGTAACAACCGAACCCGCGGGACAACCGGGAGCAGTGCTGATCCGAGCTGTCCAACCCATTAAGGGCATCGTCGAGATGAAGAAACGGCGCAGAAAAGAGCACGTCAAGGATCTTTCGAATGGGCCGGCGAAGCTCACGCAGGCGTTTGCCGTGACCAAAGCCCTGAACGGCCACGACCTCACAACCGGAAGAGAACTGTACATCGCTGAACTTTTCCATCCAGAGGCGGCAAGAATTATCTCTGCGAGCAGAATAGGGATCAAGGCCGGCTCAGAGAAACCTTGGCGTTTCTCCATCAGGGGTAATGCGTTCGTGTCCAAACGATAGCGGCGATATTGTTCGCGAGCGGAATTGCGGGTAGGCCGAGAGCCATCCTCAACAACATGTGCATCCAGTCGAAGGAGACGACATATTCAGGATCGTTTGAGTAGGAGAATCCTCAAATGGCGATTGGTGAAAAGCGGGCATGTGTAGAAGAAGTCAGTACTTTTCGACTTCTCCGTGCACGTGACCTACCTTGAGCAGGGCAAGGTGATGGACCGCTGAGGGCACTCGCAGTTTTCCAGTGTTATGTATCCTTTCTATCCGATGGAAGGCTTCTCTGTCAATGTCCTTGTCAAGGGTTAGCGTGCCACTATTCTCCAGCTGGAATTGTCCCAGCTCTTCATGGAGGCCAAGTATGTCTGCCTTGGATAGGCTGACGGTTCCTGTGAAGACGAGCTTCTTGGTGTCGAAGACATTAGGTATTGCTCCGCCTGCCTCAGTCAGGTAGGCTCGCATGGCATCGTTTACGATGTCAGCTACGTTCTTGCCTTGCTCCTTGGCTTGTGCTACGATCTTGTTGTAGAGGTTCCTGTCGAGCCCACGAATGAGGACAGCGTTGCTAGACATGTCAGATTCCCTACAGAAGTTATTCCGTATATCTTGTTTACTTGCTTACATTGCTTACATAAGTTGCTTATAAATCTTGTTAAAGGTCTTAAGATGCTTACACCGTTCACTGTAGACAACGCGAAACACCCGCAACAAATGAAAGGAGAAGAAAATGGATTGATGAATGATCCCACGACTAGACTGCTCATCGAGGAATTCCAGGACCTGAGAGAGAGCCCGCTCAGGAAATGCGAGTGGTGCCACCAGCCCCTACCTAACGAACGGTACCATCTGCGTATCTGCCCAAAGTGCAGGAAGGCAACCATTGACGCCTTCCTGAAGGGCGAACTATAGGATCGACACTGCAGAGGAGCTCTTGTGCTCCTCTGCAACCCACTGGCAAGGTACCTTCTCGATTGACACTTGAGATCTCAGGCGAGAACGTTGAGCGGATCTCTTCCCATTCCAAGGAGTCTCACCCTGTCGAAGCTTGCGGACTACTGATTGGTACGCTCTCTGGCGATGTGCGGACCGTCACTGAAGTCTGGCCTGCGATGAACCGACTTTCTTCCGAGTCTTCATACGAGATTGATCCTGAGACGCTCTTTCGCGCCTTCTCCTATGCAGAACAAAGCAAGCTAGAGGTAGTGGGCTTCTATCACAGCCACCCATTCTCGTCGGCAGATGCATCTGCGATCGATAAGGCACGAGCCAATTATCCAGGGCTCTCATACGTGATCTACTCGATTCCGAGAAACGAGATCCTGTCGTTCTACTTCGATGGAAAACGACTCGCGCAAGAATCGTTAAGGATGGCGAGCGACTAGCCACAAGCTCCAACGTCCAGCGTCCGCACACTCTCGCGGCGCTTCTCACGCGTCTCAAATGCGTCGATCTCTCGACACATCAAACGCGATCGGCGCGCTTGCGATCATCTTGAGTTTCAAGCTAAGCGTGCAATTCGAGTGACGGTCGCCGGCGGGGACCCTATCCACCATAAAAGACTTTTCCGGAAACTGTGATGGGGATAGGGGGCGTCGTTCGCAAGTCCATCAGACAGAGTGGTGGACCCGTTGACGCGGATGAATAGGGTCGGGCTTTACCTAGTACACAATTATATACACAATTGTCGAAAACTATTAAACTCGTACGGAGCGACGCTACGCTAGCTTCATACTTCTGGAGCAAGAGACATTGGTAGAGGATAGCACGCACTCGGCCGGGACCACGGACGGCCACCCAGTCACTACGATAAGTCAGATTCGAAAGCGTGACGGACGACTCGACGCTTTCGACCAGAACAAGATCACAGGCGCTCTATCGAGAGCTATCATTCAAACGATGGGGAAGGACCTGGCCCTAGCCCAACGACTATCCGACCAAGTTGTGAAGATCCTTGAGGAGAAATTCGACGGGCGCACCATTCCCACAGTAGAAGAAGTTCAGGATATCGTCGAAAAGGTGCTGCTCGATAACGGTCAAGCCAAGACAGCCAAGTCGTACATCATCTATCGCCAGAAGAGAGCAGAGGTAAGGAAAGAGAAACAGCGCATACTCGAGAAAGAAGAGATCGATGACGTCGACAAGCGCTTCGACCTGAACGCCCTCCGTGTCCTGAAAGCGAGATATCTCCGGAAAGATACTGACGGCAAACTCATTGAGACTCCGAAGCAACTTTTCGAGAGAGTTGCCATTCATGCATGTCTGCCGAGTCTACTCTATGATGAGGCAGTCTTCGACAAGTCAGGGAAAACACCAGAGCATCCTGCAGAGGAGTTTGACCCTGTCGCAAATGAAGGAAAGCTCTCGATTGGCAAGTATACGCTCAACAGGTTCCACCTTGAAGCGCTGAAGCGAATGTACGATCGCTTCAACGGTGAAGGACGAGCGAAGCTTAGTTGGAGCGATTTCCTCACACACCTCTGCGAAGGCAAGTTCAACAATCACGAGGCGGAAGCGAGCTCGTTCTACGAGCTGATGGTTTCGAAGCGGTTCATGCCTAACACGCCGGCCGTCGCAAACTTTGGAAACGTCCTCGGAATGGGATCTGCCTGCTTCGTGCTCGACGTCGAGGACTCCATCGAGAGTATCATGGATGCGCTCAAGAAGACCGCGATAGTCTTCAAAGCTGGAGGCGGGATGGGTTACAATTTCTCGAAGCTGAGACCTGAAGGCGACTATGTCAGTTCCACCTCAGGGATTGCGTCTGGCCCAATAAGTTTCATGACTCTATTCGACACGATGACGGAGGTCATCAAGCAGGGCGGAATACGACGCGGTGCCAACATGGGAATACTCAACAGCAATCACCCTGACATCGAGAAATTCATCACCGCAAAGAAAGGAAACCGCGCGCTGAGGAACTTCAACCTGTCCGTTCTTATCATGCCAGATTTCTGGGAGTACTATGAGAAAGACAAGCCTTACCCGCTGGTGAATCCCCGTACGAAGGAAGTTGTGCGAACAACCAACGCCAGACGACTCTTTGACATGATCGTCTTCCAAGCCTGGGAAAGTGCAGAGCCAGGCGTCATCTTCCATGATCATGTGAACAAGTACAACCCATTCCTCAAATCGCTTGGGCCAATAGTCACAACGAACCCATGCGGAGAGGTCCTCCTCTATCCGAACGAGTCATGCAATCTAGGCAGCGTTAACGTATGGTCATTCGTCAAGGAAGAACCTGAAGGCCAGATCCAACTGGATTGGGACGCATTGAAGCAGACGGTTGAGTTGGCCACTCGACTCCTCGACAACGTCATCGACGTGAACAGGTTCCCTCTGAAAGAGATCGAGGAGATGACCTTGTGCACACGAAAAATAGGACTCGGAGTAATGGGCCTCGGTGACCTCCTATACGAGTTGAAGAAGTCCTACAATAGTGAAGACGCTCGTGAGTTCATGGAACGGCTGATGGAATTCATCAACTACCACTCCAAGCTTGCGTCAATACAACTCGCGAAAGAAAGGGGACCCTTCCCATACTATGACAGAAGCTTCTATCCCGAGGGAAGGCTCCCGTTCAAAGGATTCGAGCAGAAGGACAGGTGGAGACTCCCGTGGGATAAAGTCGCCCAGGAGATCAAGAAGTCAGGCGTGAGGAACAGTTACACAACCGTCATCGCTCCCACCGGTAGCATCTCCATGATTGCCGGCTGCAGCAGCGGAATCGAGCCTATCTACAGCCTCGTCTATGAGAAGAACGTGAAGGTTGGAAGCTTCTACTACGTTGATCCGGTCTTCGAGAAGATAATGACGGCACAGGGACTCTACGATGAGGAGCTGATCAGGGACATTAGCGGTGCAGGTGGGAGCGTTCAGAGCATCAACTACATGTCAGGCAACATCAAGCGCACCTTCGTTACAGCAATGGACATCACTCCTGAGGACCACATTCGAGCATTGGCCGCGTTCCAGAAGTGGGTAGATTCCTCGATATCGAAGACTAACAACTTCCCCGCCGACGCCACCGTCGACGACATGCGGGAGAGCTACCTGCTTGCCTACAAGCTAGGCTGCAAAGACGTCACCGTGTTCAGAGACACCTCAATCAAGGGCCAAGTGCTCGTCACGCCTGGAAAGGCGGAGAGGAACGAGAACCCATCTGGCACAGGAAAGCCTACGAGCGGAACACGGGCCGTCGCAACGGGAACAAGGCAGCGCCTGCAGGTTCTAGCGATCGGTGCACCCATAGCCAGCCCGGATTCAAACCATTTGGTAAGAGGACAAAACGGCGAGAAGCCAAGCTACTGCCCACAATGCTACGGATTCGTAGTCTTCCAGGAAGGATGCTACATTTGTCCCGAATGCGGCTGGGGCGCATGCAGCTAGATCAGAGCCCTTAGCTCTGTTTCAGGAACGAAAACGGCGGGTCACTTGGCTCGAATGGCATCCTGGCCATTCATGTGAGGCCTCAGAACTCCGGGGATGGCTATTGAGCCATCGATTTGCTGGAAGTTCTCCAGAATAGCTATGAGAGTCCTTTCGGTGGCCACGAATGTGCTGTTGAGTGTGTGCACATACTCGGTTGGGTCGCTTGTCCTGTCTCTGTACCTGACATTTGATCTGACGGCTTGGTATGATGTGCAGTTGCTGCAGGATACTGCTTCTCTGTAGGTGTTCTGTCCTGGCAACCAGACTTCGAGGTCGTACTTCTTGGCGGCCACTGTTCCAAGATCTCCGCTGCAGACGTTGACCATCCTGTAAGGAAGGCCCAAGGCTTGGAAGAGTTCCTCGGCGTTTGCGATGAGTTTCTCATGTTCTTTCCACGAGTCTTCGGGTTTGCAGAAAACGAACTGTTCCACTTTTTCGAATTGGTGGACTCGGAAGATCCCCTTCGTGTCTCGTCCATGGGCTCCTGCCTCTTTTCTGAAACATGGACTGACTCCGCCGTATCTCAGTGGAAGAGTCTTGCCGTCGAGGATCTCACCAAAGTGGAATGCGTTAAGCGCGTGTTCAGATGTTGCGAGCAGGTATAGGTCTTCGCCATCGATTTTGTAGATGACCTCCTCGAAATCTGAAAGCGCAACTGCGCCTGAGAGAACCTCTCTCTTCAGAAGATACGGCGGCTGCATGACTGTGTAGCCTTTCTGAGTTATGAAGTCGAGCGCGTAGCCAATTAGAGCATAATTGAGCCTGACCAGATCCTTCTTGAGATAGTAGAACCTGGCGCCAGCCACTCTGGCGGCTCTTTCTAGGTCGACCAAGTCGAGTTTGGTCGCAAGATCGATGTGGTCCAAAGGTTTGAAGGAGAACTGTGGTGGCGTCCCCCACTTCCTGATCTCCACGTTATCATGCTCATCTTTTCCTGCTGGAACGCTCTCGTGCATGATGTTTGGAAGTTGCATCAGGGTCTGGTTGATTCTCTCTCGAAGGTTCCCAGCTTCCTGCTCCAATTCTCGGATCTTGTCAGGGATGGCTTCGGCTTCATGCATTACAGGCGCGGCGTCTTGCCCCTGTTTTCGTAGCTTTGCGATCTCTTCCGTGAGCTTGTTCCGCTGTTGCCTCAGACTGTTCGCTTGAACCTGCACAGACCTCCACTTCTGGTCGTTCTGGAGCAGTTCGTCAACCCAATCTAGCTTGTCGGTGGCTCCACGTCGTTCTAGGTCTGCCTTAACGATGTCTGGGTGTTCACGAATGAATTTGATCTCAAGCATGCACGTTGCGCTCCTGTCAATCCCTTCGCATCATCAACGTATGTTCTTACTGAATGAAGCCGTTCGACTCGTATGAAAACCTTCCATCGAATTCCGTCAGTTCTGCGTGGGTCTTACGTTTGATTTGTGTGCACTTTTGATTGCGCTTGTCACAAGGCTGGAAGACTTTGAGATGAGCTGTTTCAGTCTCCTAGGCGTGCGCCCTTCACAGTAGATTCTGATCTTACCCTCAGTTCCTGACTTCCTAACCAGTATCCAGCTCTCGTCGTGGAAGTTGACTCTGACGCCATCAAATGTCCATACCTCATTGACATCTTTCTGTCTCGTCAGCTCTTGCGAGACTTTGGCCATGACGATATCCTTCGACTCGTCTGGGCATCGGAAGAAGAATCTCTTCTGAGGATTCTCGGGTATTCCCCGGAAAAGTGAACTAACCGGCCCTTTCGTTTGACCCAAGCTTTGAACGAGTCTGCACGCAGCGTAGACGGCGTCGCCCCAGAATCCCCAAGTGGGGTCTATGATCTTCCAAGGTTCACAGCACAGTCTGATGCTCTTCCGGTTCTCTTCATCGAGTACTGCATGAGTCTTCCCAAGCCTTGTGCGCTCGACTTTTCCCCCTGACGAGCGAGCTACCACGTAGATGCGTGAAGAAGTGTCCACGCTTGTGATGATCCTACCGGGCCCATTCTCTGCAAGCAATAGACGAGCGAAGAAGGCGAGCACGGTGTCGTTGTTGACGTACCTGCCTTTCTCGTCGATCACTGCCAGACGGTCGCCGTCACCATCATGAGCTATTCCCAAGTCAGCCTTGAGGCTGCGCACGAAATTGCACGCAGTGACAAGATTCTCAGGACTCGGCTCGGCAGGCCTTCCTGGGAACCGCCCATCAGGATGAGCATTCACTGATATGACTTCGCAGCCCAACTTCGACAAGATCAACGGCGTAAGATTGTACGTAGTGCCGTTGGCACAGTCCACCACAACCTTCAGTTTCCGCCGCAATGATCCCACTCGTCTCAGAATCAGTTGCGCGTACTCGTCGACGAAATCGGGCGCTACGATCTGCGTGCCCATTCGATCCCAAGTCACGTCGGTAAACTTGCGCCACGCGATGAACTGTTCAAGGATCTGTTCTTCTTCGGGAATGTACTCTCTTCCTTCGTGTGAGTAGCATTTCACCCCGTTGTCCTCCGGAGGATTGTGGGATGCGGTGACCATGATGCCCGCGTTGGCGCCCACAGCTCGAACGCCGAAAGCCAGAACCGGCGTCGGCACTATTCCGGCGTCGACTACGTCAACGCCTCCTCCCAAGAGACCTCCCAGAACGGTTGCCCTCAGCTCGGCTGAGGTAGTTCTATAGTCTGAGCCTACAACGACTTGACCATCATTCGCGAGCATTGTACTCATTGCTCGCGCCAGATCAAGCGCAAACCTTTCCGTCACTTTGCTCCGAACGTTTCCGCGTATGCCAGAGGTCCCGAAGAGTTTAGGAACATTCGATCCATCTTGCAAGTTACCTTACCTACTCGAGTTTCTTGCGGAACACAGCCACCGCCATGACGAGCATGATAATGGTATACGCTGAAAGGAAGATGAAGTCTTTCGCCACCACCTCAAGGCCAGCCCCTTTCACGATTACAGATCTGAGTGCGTGAATCATGTATGTGAGGGGCAGAATATACGATATGGGTTGCACGAGCGGAGACATGGCCTCGATGGGATAGAACGTTCCTGACAGGAATATCATGATGTAGATCACAGGCATTATCGTTTGTACAGCTTGCATCTGCGTCCTCGACCCTGCAGAAACGAGCGTCCCCAAGCTCAAGGACGCCGTTAGAAACACGGCCAGGAACAGTGCGATAAGGAGAACGCTACCTCGGACTACAAGGCTGAACACGTACACAGCGACAATGAGCATCGTTGTTGCGCTGAGGAATCCGAATCCCATGTAGACGATCAACTTGCCGAACAGTATCTCAAAACCACTGACAGGCGTTGCGATGAGTTGCTCTATCGTGCCTCTTTCTCGTTCTCCCGCAATCGCCATAGAAATCAGGATCATCGGGAAAATCTGCAGGAAGATCCCGATTATGGCGGGCGCGATGAAATCGATGTACCTCAGCGATGGATTGTACATCACTAGTCGTTCAACTTGAACACTGAGCTTCGGCGTGAAGCTGAGTGCTATGCCCTGCACCACTGGAGCTACAGCACCTGCAGAGACAGGATCTGACCCATCCAACATCACATAGATGAGGGCTTTGGACGATTTCAGGTCATCCTCGAACGTTGAAGGAATGAGTATCACTACCTTTGCTAAGCCATCTCGGACGAGGGCTTCCGCTTGCGGTTCGTCATCTTCGTAGTATCTTATCCGAAGCGTATCGCTGACCTTTAGTGCATCAATGAATTTCTGGCTCAATGGGCCGCCGTCTTTGTTTACGATGACGGTTGTGATGTGTTTGACTTCACCACTGAAGGCGAGTCCAACGATCGTCATCAATAGAAGAGGCATGAAGAGGGTGAGGGCGAAGACGCGACGGTTCCTGATTAGATGCGTCACCTCTTTCTTCGTCATCAGAAGAATTCTATCTAGAGCCGTGTCCTCTCACCCGCGTCTTCAACGAGTTTGATGAATACGTCTTCTAGGCTCGGTTGGAGCTGTCTCACTTGCAGGACCTCGACCCCGTGCTCTCTAAGCAACGATGTGAGTCTTGGGATGGCGGAGGCTGCTTCCTCAACCGTCAACTGGATGCCCCCATCGGAAGTGTGGATCTCTCGCACAAGTTCCGAATCCTTGAGTATTTCACCAGTCCTTCGCAAGTCTGCTGTGACGAACTCAACTCGCTCGCCGCCGACCGCTTTCCTCTTCAGCTCCGTCGGTGAGCCTAATGACACGAGCTTTCCATAGCTGATCAGGGCAAGTCTGTCGCAGAGTTCCGCTTCATCCATGTAGTGTGTGTTGATGAAGAACGTCACACCGCGCTTGTTGAGTTCCCTGAAGTACTGCCAGAATATTCTTCGGAGGGGCGGGTCGATCCCGGCGGTGGGTTCATCCAGAATAAGCAGTTCCGGATTGTGGATCAGGGAGACGGCAAGAGACAGTCTACGTTTCATGCCTCCAGAGAGCTGTCCTGCGTAGTGCTTGCGAAAATCTTCCAGTCGAACTAGCTGCAGGATCTCATCTGCGCGCTTTCGTCTTTCGTCCCGTGGAACCCGGTAGATGCTTCCGAAGAACTCTAGGTTCTCGTCTACGGTTAGATCGTCATAGAGCCCGTATGCCTGAGGCATGTATCCAATTCGCTGCTTCACTTCCTCAGGCTCCGTCACAACGTCGTGACCAACGACCGTTGCTGTGCCTGATGTTGGCATCATGAGACCGCATAGAATCCTTACCGTTGTGGTTTTTCCTGCCCCATTTGGGCCGAGGAATCCGAATATCTCACCCGCATTGACGGAGAGATCCATGTGGTCGACAGCGACTAGACCGCCGAACTTCTTCGTGAGGCCAGAAGTCTGCACCACGTCACGCGTCATGCGATCTAGCCAACCCACAGGATGTGATGTACCGCTCGTTGACAGACTGAATAGATAAGAATACGTCTTGCACTCTGAATCAGATCTCCTACATGCATGCTATTTGCAGGAGTACTTCATCAACTGTTTTCGAGTCGAAGAGGATCGTTCAAGATGACGTTGATCGAGTTCCGAGGAACCAAGCCCAAGATCAGCCCAGGCACGTATGTCTCCCCAAGAGCTACTCTGATAGGCGACGTTGAAGTCGGCGAAGGCAGCAGCATCTGGGAGAACGCTGTGCTGCGCGGAGACATGGGCCGAATAAGAATCGGAAGACACAGCAGCATCCAAGACAACTGTACGATACATACAGATCTTGGCGGCCAATGCGTTGTCGGAGATTTCGTAACCGTCGGGCATAACGCAGTCATTCACGGATCGATAGTCCACGATTACGTGGTAGTGGGCATGAACTCAACCCTCTTAGAGGGATCTGAGATTGGACCCAACTCGGTGGTTGCTGCAGGATCCGTGGTCTTGGAGAAAGAGAAAACGCCTCCAAAAGTCCTCTTGGCAGGCGTGCCAGCGAAACCTGTTAGGAACCTCGACACTTTGGACCTGGCAGCCATCAAAAACGCAGCTGATGCGTATGTCGACCTTGTCAAGTCCTATAGAGAGAAGCTTTGAGGTTCCCATTGATTCCTCTCATCTGATTTTTCTTGGGCTAGCCAGTCTCGCCCCAGCGTTGGAACAAGTTGTGGGGGACATTCAGCAGGTCCATGATTCGGCCCACGATGAAGTCTACCATGTCGTCGATAGACTTCGGTTTCGTGTAGAACGCCGGCATTGCAGGAAGAACAATAGCTCCTGCCTCTGACACCAGCAGTAGGTTTCTGAGTTGGATTGTGCTCAGCGGAGTCTCTCTGGGCACCAAGATCAACTGCCTGTGCTCCTTCAATGTGACATCGACAGCTCTTGTTATGGCGTTGCCAGATAGACCGTGGGCGATTGAGGCGATGGTCTTCATGCTACATGGAACGATTATCATTCCAGCAGTCTTCACTGAACCGCTTGAGGCCGGTGAATCCATGTCGTGCTCCGAGAATGTGCGAGTCGCGAGTTCCTCGAGTTTGTGCAGATCCTCATTTTCCTGCTTCATGACGTTCTTCGCTTCGTCGCTTACTAGAAGAAGCGTCTCGTGTCCGCTGCGCTTCAGCTCTTCGAGGAGGCGTCTTGCGTAGATGGATCCGCTTGCGCCGGTCACCGCCACGACGAACAGCATGAAGAGACCATCCTGCGAATCTAAGTATCTTCTAAGGGATAGCGTGCGCTATATGGCTTGACTCTGACAAAACGAGTATCGAGGATTCTGGGAAATCAGGAAAAAGGATAGGGGAGGAAGAGCTAGTTTAGAACTCTTCCCCGCCACCAGGAGGCATGCCTCCGGGCATGCCTGGAGGCCTGCCGGGTGGGCCGCCGCCGCCTTTCGACGAGACCACATCGTCGATGCGTAGGATCATGCACGCTGCTTCGGTTGCGGAGCGGATGACCTGTAGCTTCGTCCGCAGAGGTTCGACCACGTTCTGCTTGAGCATGTCCTCAACTTTGCCGGTTACGGCGTCGACACCCATCCACGTGTTCTCAGGCTTTTCGTGTTTCGCCCTTAGGTCGACCATGATATCGATAGGGTCAAGTCCTGCGTTTGCCGCAAGCGTCATGGGAATGGATTCGAGCGCTTCCGCGAACTCCTCGATGCCAAGCTGTTCTCTTCCGCCGACGGTCTTAGCGTAGCTCTTGAGCTCTTTCGCAGCCTCGGCTTCTGAGGCTCCGCCGCCAGCGACTATCTTTCCGTCTTCTACGGCGTTTCTGACGACACAGAGGCCGTCATGCAAGGACCGTTCGGCTTCGTCGACTACATGCTCGGAGCCTCCACGGAGAACTATCGTGACCGCCCTAGGGTCTTTGCATTCTCTCACGAAGATCAGCTTGTCATCTCCGATCTTGATTTCTTCAACCAGCTTCGCTTCACCGAGCGCGTCGTGGGACATGTCCTTGGTGCTCGCGAGTATCTTTGCTCCCGTTGCCTTCGCGAGCTTCTCCATATCGCCGCTGCTCAAGTTCTTGGCTGCTAGAATTCCCTTCTTTGCGAGGAAATGCAACACGATATCGTCTATGCCTTTCTCGCAGAAGATGACGTTCGCGCCTGAGCCTGCGATTTGGTCTGCCATCTCCTTGAGCATTCGTTCCTCTTCATCGAGGAACATGTGCATCTGCTCTGGGTTTTCGATGTTGATCTTCGCGTCAAACTCGGTCTTCTCGATCTCTAGCTTCTGGTTGAGTAGAGCAATCTTGGCCTTCTGTACCTGCTTTGGCATTTGGCTGTGGGAAATCTCCTTGTCGATTACGACGCCTTCGACCAGTTCGGTCTCTTCAACACTCTTGCCGTGCTTCTTCACGACCTTGACCAGATCGATGTCAGCTTTGGTCTTCCCATCTCGTTGTTCCTTGATCTGCTCCACTGCTTTGACAACGAGCTTTGCGAAGAACTCCTTCTCTGCTGCGATATCTTTGGTTGCCATCGAAGTGGCGGCAACCTGGCGCAACCGTGCCTCATCTTTGGGATCCACCGTTAGCGCGATCTTGCTGAGGAACTCTGATGCTCTATCAGCAGCTTTCTTGTATCCATCAACAATTATAGTGGGGTGGACGTCTAGGTCTAGTAGTTTCTCAGCTTTCGATAGAAGTTGACCCGCTAGGATGACGACTGTGGTGGTTCCGTCGCCGACCTCGTTGTCTTGTGTCTTGGCTACTTCGACAAGCATCTTGGCAGCCGGATGCTGGATATCAAGTTCCTTCATTATTGTGGCGCCGTCGTTAGTGATGATGATATCGCCGATTCCGCTGACAAGCATCTTGTCCATGCCGCGTGGTCCAAGCGAACTCGCCACGGTTTCTGCGACGACTTTCGCTGCCATTATGTTGTTTCTCTGGGCATCTCGGCCGGTCGATCTACCGGTTCCTTCCTTAAGGATAAGTACGGGAATATTCCCGCCTGCTTGTGCCATTTTGTTCACCTATGAAATGATGAGACAAGATCGCCTAGGACCGGCGGTAATAAGTTTTGTGAAAGTCTCAGAAATGAGGTGCAAACCCCCTGTCGCCCGCCGGTTAACAGCCCTACCTGCCCTACCTGTCACCCTAAGACTTAACAGGGCCTGAAAGCCAAGAGCGGCCTAGCTCATCGTCTTGAAGCAAGTTTGCAACTAGGATAATCCCGGGATTTGGCATCCGCAGACCGTCTATCGGGCACTACCTTACGATCAGAGTTGGGCACTTTGCGTGGTGACTTACCTTATCTGAGACGCTTCCGAGGAAGAAGGCCCTTACCTGAGAGAGCCCGCGGCTGCCCAATACTATCAGGTCCACCTTCTCGTCGGCTCCTGCTCGAAGTAGCTCCTCTGCGGGCACACCTTGTTTCAAACGAGTTTCCACGGGGATCCCTTGAGCTTTCACAATCTCCTCGCCCTTTGCGAGAATCGCCTTTCCGTCTTCCTCAAGCTCCCGAACGATAGCGGTGCCGGCCAAGACCCCTGCCTCGGGAGGGTTGATCGCGTATATCTGCCGCATCACGACATGAACCAGAACAAGTTGGCTCTGATACTTCTTTGCGAGATCGGTAGCGAAGTCTAGTGCTTTCAAGGAATAGTCTGAGCCGTCTAGCCCTACTAGGATCTTTGAGAACAATGTTCTCTGAGGTGAAATGCTACTCGACAGTCAAGATAAGAATTTGCCTTAACGCTGCCAGTAGCAGTCGTCGCCTAGGTGCTGCCATCAAGGCGATTTACGAGCTCAGGCACATCCGACAGGGAAGTGACGATAAAGTCTGGCTCTTCTTGTAGTAGTCGCGTCGCCGGGAAGGGCCCAGATGGGACAGCTACGCACCTTACTGACGCTGCCTTGGCCGCCTTTATGTCGATGATGGCGTCACCTACCAAGATAGCCTCATCAGTCTTTGCGCCCGCTAGGTTCAACGCTTTGAACACGATTCCTGGGTCAGGCTTTAGCTCGTCGACATCGTCCCTTGTGAGGACCGCGTCGAAGACTCCGACGAGACTCAGCCTCTCAAGAGTTCGGTCTGTACCGAGCCTTCCGTTGTTCGTGACGACGACTATCTTCTTCTTCATTTGGCGCAATCGATTCAGGGTTTCCTTGGCGCCTGGCATCAACTCAGCCCCCTCGGCCGCTTCGATCTCGATCGTCTGAACCTTCTCATAGATGCGTTTCTTGATCTCGTCAAGCCTCTCATTGCTGATCGAACCGCGTATCTCGTTCAGCATGGCGTAGATGCTCATCTGGTCACTAAAGCTAGGATGCCATAGACCGGCCTCTTTGAGCATCTGCAACGCTACTCTCCGCATCCACATATAATCAAGGTTGAACTTAGTGATCGTTCCGTCCATGTCGATGAGTATCGCTTTCAGAGTCATTCCTAGTGCCTACTCTTGCTCGGCTCGGTATAGATTCTGGGTCAAGCAGACAGCGTCCTTGGCTATTAGAACATCGCCGGTTTCTGGAAGAGTTAAGGATCTGAAGCTTAGCAACTCCTGACCGGCTCGTGCTTCATCTGTAGAACGGGTTTGGCTCACATTTGGGTTGGGTGATTTACTGGCCCATGTTAATGGATGCATCTTACTGGATTCTTGTTTGAGTTGGAATAGCGAGCGTCGAAGATGTGTCTAGATATCCTTAACTTTCAGGCGGAGCACCTGACGGCAGAGATTGATGAGAATGTTCTACTATGCACGTGGACCAATGATGTGGGTTACTCCGCTCTCAGCTTTCCCGACCCCGGTACCGCCGACCGCATACTACTACACCGTCCCACAATACTATGTTCCGCAGGCTGCACCTATCGAACCTGTGTACTATGGCATGCCAATCATGTATGGCGCACCCTATGCGACTTACGGAACCTATCCATGCGAGCCATGCTACTACCCGCAAGCTGCTGCACCGAACCTCCCACGGGGCGAGTATCGTATGGGAGGATGCCTTCTCATCTGCTAATAGCTCAACGTCTCAACTCTAGAGCTATGCGACGAGTAACGATCAAACATCATATTCTCCGCTCGGCCGAATCTTGACTGCGAGCAAGAGAACTTACGCGCCAGTCTGTCCCACGCGAGTCCCGCTCCTTCCCTGCATAGCTTCCCTGAGTTTGCCCAGTTCGGCGATGATACCGATCTGCCCACCGTTCTGAATAAATCTCATAACGGCAGTGATCTTCGGTCCCATGCTGCCTTCCTTGAAGTGACCTTCCTTCGCATACTGCTCCAACTGTTCAGGCGCAGCTTGCCTGATCAGCTTCTGCTTCGAAGTGCCATAGTTTAGGTACGCACCGTCAATGTCGGTGAGTATCACAAAAACTGAGGCGCCTATCAGTGTCGCAAGTCTCTGCCCAGCAAGGTCCTTATCGATAACGGCCTCAACTCCGCGTGCCTGAGTCCCTTTCTCTATGATTGGAATGCCTCCGCCGCCGCACGCCACGACGACGAACCCATTGTCAACCAAGGCCCTTATCGCGGATCGTTCAGCGATTATCTTCGGGTCCGGAGACGGAACAACTCGGCGGTAGCCTCTGCCGGCATCTTCCTTCACTACTAGGTCGGGACGTTGGGAACGGATCTTCTCAGCCTCCTCCTTCGTATAGAATGGCCCGACTGGCTTTGTTGGGTTCTTGAACGCGACATCGGCGGCGTCAACGATTACTCTTGTAACCACGGTTATGACGTACTTGTCAAGGCCCCTCTTCTTGAGCTCGTTGCGAAGAGCCTGCTGGATCATGTAACCGATGAAGCCCTGCGTCTCGGAGCCGCAGACATCCAGGGGAAACGGGGGAACAATGTTCTTCGCGGCCTCGTGTCTCAAGATCGTTGCCCCAACCTGTGGCCCGTTCCCGTGAGTGATAACGACCCTGTATCCGTCTTGCACAAGATCTGCAACGCGCTTGACGGTGTCGCAGACGTTTCGGTACTGCTCTTCGAAGGTGCCCTTTTCGCCTCGTCTGAGAATAGCGTTGCCGCCGAGCGCGACAACTACTAGATCGTTACTTGGCATTCCAATTGCTCTCCGAGGGGGGCAGAGATTGAGCAAATATCGCTTATCAATCTTCATCCTTGGCTAGGATGAGCCTAAGATGCCACGCAACTCTTTAGAGCGGGACACCTGGGCGTTCCAGACCTGAATCATTGAATGGATGGGCGGGCGTTGGCGAATCTTTCTGGTCGAGACTTGATAACGACTCAAGACTGGAGCATTGATGAACTCGAGGCGACTCTGCGCCTTGCACATAGCTTCCGCCAGAAACACCGAAAGAATCACGTTGCACCGTTGCTGCGGAACAAGACGTTCTTTGCGCTGTTCTATGCGTCCTCGACGCGTACACGAGCGGCCTTTGAAGCTGGAATGACCTACCTAGGTGGTCACGCTCAGTACATTGACGCTTCAACGACTCGTCTTGGCGCAGGTGAGGCGGTTAGGGATGTTGCGAAGATGTACGAGCGGTACGGTCACGGTCTGGGTGTGAGGATTCTCGATGATGTGATCGACTACGTTTATGGTAGAGGCATCGCTGTGGTGAGAGAGTACGCGAAGCATGCGAGTATCCCTGTGATCAATATGGCTTGTTGCACATACCACCCGACTCAAGGACTCGCTGACCTGATGACCTTGCGCGATGAATTCGGCACTAAGAAGCGGAAGAAGTACGTCATCATGTGGGCGTACTCGAAGGGTTTCCGCGGAAGATGCAGCGTACAGGAGGACGCGCTTATCACCTCACGATTCGGTTACGATGTTGTGCTGGCACATCCTGAGGGATTCGGAATCGATGACAAGATAGTCGCATCATGCTCAGAGAACGCTGCTGCGTCAGGAGGAACATTCACAGTGTCAAATGATGTGAAGACAGCTCTCGAAGGCGCAGACGCGATCTTCCCTCGAAACTGGGCGAGCAAGGAACTACTCGAAGTTGGAGCTAGCAGCTTCGGAAAGGAGCGAGAGACAGCACTGCATGAGAGGTACAAGCACTGGTCGTTGACCGAGGAAATGCTTGACATGGCTAGCAGGCAAGCGATAGTGATGCATGTTCTTCCTGTACTGAGAGGCGAAGAGGCGACTGATGGCGTCATGGACGGACCTCACTCTCGAATCTACCCACAGGCCGAGAACGGCCTCTACACGAAGATGGCCGTGCTCGCAATGACAATGGGCGAGAAGAAGAGAAGATAGACCGCAGGAAAGAAAGCTCGCACCCACTATTTCTTCAACTTGAGGACTCTCTGCAAAGCCTCGATATCTGGGTCGATTAACGGAGTTTCCACCGATCCTATTACATTCAAGTCCTTCAAACCGCTTCCCGTGATCTCAAGTACGACACAGTCATCGGCCGCGATCGTGCCTTGATTTCTCAGTCTTGTCAGTCCTGCCAGGACTGCGACTCCTGAGGGCTCCGCAAATACCCCTTCGGTCCTTGCTAGAGTTCTCTGTGCGTCAAGGATCTCCTCGTTTGTGACTTTCACAGCTCTTCCCGTCGAGTCGTCCAGCGCGCCAAGCGCGGCATCTCCGTCCCACGGGAGAGGATCCATCAAGCCTGTGGCGACCGAGTCTGGATGCTCCCAAGCTACTATCTTGTGCGAGTCCATCTTCTCGTCAAATGCTCTGACAACCGGAGCGCACCCGGTGGACTGAACAGCAACCATGCGAGGCTGACTCTTGACGAAGCCGAGTCGCTTCAGCTCCTCGTAACCTTTCCAGTTCCCAGCGAGCAATGCACCACTGCCAACGCCTGCGAAGACCCAGTTAGGAGTCTCCCAGCCGAGCTGTTCAGCGATCTCATACGACATGGTCTTCGGTCCCTCGGCTTGGTACGGATTGAAGAGAGCAAAACTCGGGCACGGGTACCAGCCGAAGCGCTTGCATACTAACCTTAACATAGTAACCGTTGGGTCGACGCCGCTCTCAAGTCCCTTGAGTCTGACAACATTCGCTCCGAACATGTTCAGCTGGGCAATCTTCCCGGGGCTTGCTTTCTCCGGGACAAATGTGTAGCATGCCAATCCCGCTTTGGCAGAGTATGCTGCAAGCGCTGCGGCCGCGTTGCCGCTGGAAGCGGAAGCTGTGGTGTCGAACCCAAGTTCAACAGCCTTCGAGACGCCCACTGTCATTGGCCGGTCTTTGAATGAAGCCGTCGGATTCTTCGTCTCATCCTTAAGGTACAGATTCCTCATTCCGAGGATCTTGCCGAGGTTCCTGCATCGAATGAGAGGTGTTTGGACTTCACTGAGTGTGACGATGTTCTCTTCATTCTCGATTGGCAAGAGCTCGCGGTATTTCCACAATCCGCCTCTGCGCTGCTCGAACATCTCTCGACTGATCTTGGTTGCCATCGAATCGTAATCATATTCTACGTTAAGTCGTCCGTCATCTTCCTTGCATGTGAACACACGGTCCTCCGGTGAGTACAGTTTCCCGCACTTGGTACATCGCAGTCCGGTCACGTACGCCATCTGTCTCAGCTCAACAACTCAGTGAAGCGTCTCCGCTTTCACCGGAGGCACTGGGGTTTTCTAAGCTGATCGGTGTTCTTCAGTTTCATGTCCAATGTGAGCGCTGCTAGCCGCCCTCTCGGTTGTAGGGCACGCCGAGTGCAGAGGGGGGACGTGCGCCTCGAGCGATCCCGACGAGAACCACCAGAGTGAGGATGTAGGGCACCATTAGTAGGAAGTAGTAGGGAATGATTGATCCGACAACTTGGAAGAAAGCGCCGAGCAGATATGCTGCGCCGAAGAGGAAAGTCCCGAAGAATGCTCTTGCTGGACGCCATTTTCCGAAGTACACCATCGCCACGGCTATGAAACCTCTTCCCGCGGTAATGTTCTCTGCTTGAAATGCGTGAGACGATAACGCCAAGTAGGCACCTCCGACGCCTGCTAGGGTCGCTCCTATTATCACGGCAGCGTATCGGATCTTGGTGACGCTTACACCTAACGTGTCGGCAGCTGATGGATTCTCGCCAACAGCTCTGATGTTCAACCCGAAAGTGGTCCGGCCAACTAAGATGACGACGAGAATGAGCATGACAAACGCTAGATACTCGATGATATCCTGAGAGAACAGCGAATCTCCAATCACGGGGATCTGTGAGAGCAGAGGTATGGGCAGTTCGGGCAGTCCACTGATCCTAATTGTTGATCCAATTTGACTGAAGAAGATGTCGTAAAGGAAGCCTGAAAGTCCGACTCCCAGGAAGTAAATCCCCAGACCGGAAAGGACCTGATCCTGTCTCAGGGAAATCGAGACGAAAGCCAACAGGAGCCCCATCAAAGCACCGCAGGCACCCCCTACTAGGACACCGAACAAGTTGTCATGTTGGAAGAAGCTGATCGAGAACGCGGAAATCGCTCCGACAAGCATCACCCCCTCTGTGCCCAGATTGATAACGCCGGCGCGTTCACTGATGACCTCGCCCAAAGCGGCGAAAGCCATCGGGACACTCAGCGCTATTATCGCAGCAATGAGTTCGGAAACCGACGCTGCGTCAACAATCATAGCCATCGTTCATGCCCTCTTGATTTCATATCTGGCGAGAGCCTGAATGATCAGAATCAACACAATAATGATCCCTTGCGAGAGAAGCGAAAGAGTTCTGGGGATCTGGAGAGCTCGCTCGACAGACGACATACCAGAAACAAGACCGCCAAAGAACAGCGAAGAGAAGATTACTCCTAACGGATGCATGTTTCCAAGCAAAGAGACCACGACTGCCGTGTATCCGATCCCCGATGCCTGTTCCGGCAATAGCTCGTGTGTAACACCGAGAATGTAGATTCCTCCTCCTAGACCGGCCAAAGCGCCGCTGAGAATCATTGCGGAGTTGATCACACGCTTCACCGGAATCCCGCTTGTCCTAGCCGCCGATGGATTGAATCCAACAGCACGTATGCTGTAGCCCAACGGCGTCCTGAAGAGAAAGTAGTACACCAAAATGCATAGAGCGACTGAGATGATGATCCCGATCGTCACGCTCGTATTGGGGACAATGATCGGCAGAGCTGTTTGAGCGGGAAAGATCGGTGACTCCGGATAGCTTCCCGGGATCGTCTTGTCCTGAAACGGACCTCTCACAAGCCAGTTCAAAGCTTCTACTGCAACATAGGTCATCATAATCGTGGTTATGATCTCGTTAATCCCAAGCCTTGATTTCATGAGTGCAGGTACTGTCGCGAACAACGCGCCACCCAAGAACGATAGCAACAAGGCGACCGGAATCATTACGTACGCTGGCAGGGGATCTTTGAGAAAAAGCAGTACAAACCATGTAACCGTTATTGCTCCGAAGACTTGCTGTCCTTCAGCTCCAATGTTCCAAACCTTGCCCCTGAACGCTATGGCAAGACCCAAAGCCAAAAGCATCAGAGGAGTTCCCTGAACGATAGTCTCGGCGAAGCCTGCCGTTGTTCCAATTGTTCCCCTATACAATGCGTCCAACGCAACAAGCGGGCTTTTTCCCGCAGCAGCTAGCACTCCAAGAACGACTAGAGGCGAGACGACGTAGGCCAGGAGTGTAATAATCAGTATGGACCTACGGCTGACATCGAGTTTCGCTGTGACCTTCAATCTGGCCACGATCTCACGCTGCTGCAGCCATTCTCTTCGCGCCTGTCATTAGTAGTCCGATCTCTTCTGAGCTGGACTGTCCTGGTTCCAACAATCCGACCGTCTCACCCTTGTACATCACCGCGATTCTATCACTTAGAGCAATCAGCTCGGCTAGGTCTTCGTCGACAAGAAGTACTGCCGCACCATGGTTCCTCTGCTGTATGAGCAGGCTTCTGACATATTCTGTGGCGGCAACGTCCAAACCGCGAGTTGGCTGTGAGACCACGATGAGCATCGGGCTACCGGAGAGCTCTCTTGCCAGAATGAGCCGCTGAAGGTTACCCCCAGAAAGCGATCGAGCTTTCGCGGAGATGCCTGTGGCCCTTATGCCAAACTGAGTCATCGCCTGCTCCGCTCTGCTCCTGATTTCCCTATCGTTGAGGAATGTTGGAATCTTGGAGGCGAGCATCCCACAGACCGGGGGCTTGTTGAAGTCTTTGAGGATCAAATTCTCGTCAATGCGAAAATCTGCTACGCTGGCGTCCTCAGTCCTATTCTCGGGAACGTATGCCAGACCTAGGTCTATGATATCTCTAGGCGCTTTCCCTGTAACATCTTTGCCAGCAAGTGCTATTGAACCCGAGGCTGGTTTTCTCAATCCCACAAGAGCTTCGACAAGTTCTCTCTGACCATTTCCAGAAACGCCTGCTATTCCCAGTATCTCGCCCTTCCTAACTTCGAGAGAGATGCCTCTGAGTGCTTCTATTCCCCTATCATCGAACACTCGTAGGCCTGTGACTTGCAGGATTACATCATGGGCTGGTGCCGTCACCTTGTTGGCCACTGCAGGAATGGCTTCGTCAATCATCATATGAGCAAGGCTCTCTTGGCTAACAGAGCCCGTCGATTGCGTTGCAACCTTGCGTCCTTTCCTCAGAACAGTGACCCGTTCGGTCACATCCATTACTTCGTCGAGTTTGTGAGTTATCAGAACGATTGAGATGCCGCTCTCTCTCAGGCCTCGTAACGATTTGAAGAAATCTTTGACTTCGGACGGAGCAAGCACCGAAGTAGGCTCATCAAGGATTAGAATCCTAGCGTCACGATACAGAGCCTTGAGAATCTCCACGCGCTGCTGCTGCCCAACAGCAAGTTGCCAGATCTGAGCCTTTGGGTCAACTTGAAGGCCATGCTGCTCAGCAAGCGCTGAGATTCGAGTATCAGCGGAAGACGTGTCTGTAAGGAACCCTTTCGGTGATTTTAGCCCCAGGACAACATTCTCTGTGACTGTCATGTCGCTTACAAGCTTGAAGTGTTGATGGACCATTCCGATTCCAGATCTGATTGCATCAGCTGGTGATCCAAAAACCGCGGGTTGCCCGAAAACTCGAATTGTGCCACCGTCTGGCTGGTACAACCCGTACAGAATATTCATCAGCGTAGTCTTGCCAGCACCATTCTCACCCAGCAACCCGTGTATCTCACCGACTTGTAACTCAAAATCCACGGCATCATTTGCAATAACACCACCAGGGAACCTCTTGGTTATCCCCTGCATTACAATTGCTGGGCCGCTCTGATTCTTCGTATCTTTGGACATCTTCGCAGGACCTACTGAGATGTTTAGACCTAAAAAAGGGAGGGGACGCCCTCACGGAGAGGGCGGTGGACGGTTACGCGGCGGTTCACTCGCGCGCGTGCTGTAGTACTAGTGCGATGAAGTTTGTTTGAAGTGTTGCCAGTGGGTTGCCAATCATGAGCGGTCCCAAGGGGTCAGTCTTGATGTCACCGCTCTTGACTTTGGCCTCTACGCTCATCACGTCTTGCTGAATAGCTGATGGGACGTTGTCCTTGTTGAGCTCGACTTCAATTCCTCCGTTCGTGAAGTCCGCCCAGTACTTGCCATTGCGTTTGCCTGCGGCCACGTCAGCGGTCCATGTTTTCATGACTGTGTCCCATTTCCAAGAGCCGCTGCCGAGCACGAGTTTCTCAGCGCCGACTGGTGGAGCGTCTGCGATGTTGATTCCGTTTCCAATCAGTGTGATGTTCTTGTCGATGGCTCCTTCAATTGCTCCACGGACTACGCCGTCTCCCATTACTGCGAGGACATCGACGTTTTGGCTTGCCATTAGCTCTGCGTCTGCTTTGGCGCCTTGCAGGTCGTGGAAGTCACCTACGGCAACAACACTGATGCTGCCACCGGGCAGTATTCCATTGCCGCCACCCGGTAATGCACCATATGTGTAGGTGATGCTCGGGTTGGCGTCACTGGCACCCTTTGCGAAGTTTGGTTCGAATCTTGCGAGTTCCGCCACTCTGGCGCCCATGATGTAGCCGATCTTGTTGGATAAAGTCATCTTTCCAGCCAAGTAGCCGAGCACGTATCCAGTCTGATCTGTTCGCACATCAGCAATCGCGAGGTTTGGCAGCGAATTGTTCCAGCCTCCGACGACGAGGAAGCTGACATCAGGATATTGCGGAGCAAGTTCTTGCATTGGAACCTGGAACTCGAAACCATGGCCGATGATCACCTTGTATCCTCTGCTCACGAAGTCACGTACATCGGCTTGGATCTGCGCTTTCTCCGCGTGGTTCTGCACCCAGCATCCACACGTATTGATGCCTTCGCCGTAACCCGTCAAGAGATCTGTGAACGAGTTGTAGCCTGCTTGATTCCAAGCCAAGTCATCTGTTCTTCCCGGAAGGATCATCGCGATCTTGACTTGTCCGGTTGTTGTACTTGGTCCCGAGGGCGCCATTGTTAGGTAGTATGCCACGCCTGCGATCACGACTATGATGACGATCACTATTGCCGCGATTGTTTTCATGTTCTTAGATTGATTACTCATTTTTCCTCAACCAGTTAGGAATCCTGTAAGATAGTCATCCCACAGGTTTTTGCATAAAAGGTTTGCCAGAGGGGGCCCATGTATACACGTCTATGTCTAGGAGACTGGTGAAATGCCTTGCCGGCACGATCCTGAGAGCGGAAAATTCGGGTGGCGAACTTGCACTAGTCGATGCTATCAACATCATGAGGATAGCTTTCCTTGAGCGCGGCAGAAGTCAAACGCACGAAAGAAGCGTTTTGCCGCAACTCGGCAATTGTTTTCGCGCCGCAGTAACTTAGGCCCGACCGGATGCCCCCCGCCAGCTGTGCGAGTATTTCATGAGAGGTGCCTCTGTATGGCACGAATGCTTCGATTCCTTCCGCGACATACTCAAGGAGCGCAGCTTCGTCTTCTGCTTCCTCTGTTCCACGTTTCATTGAAGCGCCCACGGACGCCATCCCTCTATGTATCTTGTATTTTCTACCGTTGCGCATTACTGTGACGCCAGGACTCTCTTCCGTTCCAGCCAGCATGCTTCCAATCATCACGCTCGATGCCCCCGCCGCCAGCGCTTTCGTGATGTCTCCAGAGTTTCTGATGCCGCCGTCCGCGATTATCGGAACATCTGACTCTCTACCAGCTTCAGCGCACTCTAGGACAGCTGTTAGCTGGGGAACGCCCGCCCCTGTGACGATCCGCGTTATGCATATGGAACCTGATCCAATACCAACCTTCACCGCATCTGCGCCTGCATCGATTAAATCCTTGGTTCCTTCTGGTGTCGCCACATTTCCGGCGATCACGTCCACCTGGCTGAGTTCTTTCTTGAGTTTCCGAACCACGTTCAGGACTCTATTGGAATGGCCGTGTGCGACATCGACGACGAGCACATCAACGCCTGCGTCGACTAATGCCCGAGCTCTCTCAATGTAGCCTTCCCTTATCCCAACGGCGGCTCCAACGATCAGCTGACCCCTAGCATCTTTGCGCGCCTGCGGCCTCTCAGCAAGCGTCACCATGTCCTTACTTGTGATCAGACCGCGAAGATGCCCTTCCTCGTCAACCAGCGGTAGTTTCTCAACCTTGTACTTGCGAAGCAGCTGCCTCGCCTCCTCAATCGAGGCATCCGCAGACGCCGTATGGAGGGATTTCATCGGCGTCATCAGTTCGGAGACTATGCTTAGGTCGTTGTCCTCGAAGAGCAAGTCGCGGGCTGTGAGAATCCCGAGCAACTTCTTGTTCGCGTCAACTACAAGTAGTCCGTTCACGCCTTTCTCTTGCATCAGTCTCTTTGCGTCCGCCATAGTGGCACTTGGCCAGATCGTGTATGGTTGTTCGATTACGACGCTCTCCGCTCGCTTGACTTTCAGAACCTCTTCGACCTGCCGTTCCACGGGCATGAAGCGGTGAATGATGCCTATTCCACCGTTGTGGGCCATGGATATGGCCATGGCTGACTCGGTGACCGAGTCCATGTTCGCGCTTACGATTGGTATGTTCAGTTTGATGTTCCTGCTGAGTCTCGTTGAGAGATCAACGTCCTTTCTCGAATGAACAGGACTGCGCTTCGGTACTAGTAGGACGTCGTCAAAAGTCAGCGCATCCCTAATTGGGATAGGCATCTGTGATTACCTCCGCTATTTCTGCGGCTCTCATATTAAAGGAAGAAGCTGACCGCTTGACCCATACTAGTCTAATCTGCCCTTCCTGAGACGGCTGGTCAGCGGTAGTTTGAGTGAGTCGTCAGTTTCACGCCGGTTCTTGCCAGAAGTGCGCTGGCTCGCTCGCGAGCCTCCCCGATGATCTCACGCTCGTTGAGAGTCTTCACATCTCTGTTCTCCATGATTATTCGTCCATCGACTATGACTGTGTCCACGTCAGTTCCGGTTCCTGCGTAGACGAGATCGGAGACATGGTTATTGTTCGGAACCATGTGAACGCTGTCCAGGTTCACAAGGACGATGTCTGCGAGTTTGCCTGGCTCCAAAGTGCCAAGCTTGCCCTCCATGCCGATTGCTCGTGCTCCATGAACGGTCGCCATCTCAAGAACCGTCTCAGCGGGCATCGTCATCGGATCTGATAATCTGACTTTGTGTATGTATGCTGCCAGTTTCATCTCTCGGATCATGTCATAGGAGTTGTTGCTAGGGCCGCCATCACAACCCATTGCGACGTTTACTCCCTTCTTGAGCATCTCCGGAACACGCGCGATCCCAGATGCAAGCTTCGTGTTCGACGACGGACAGTGGCTCACATTCGTCCGGGTCTTGCTGAGTGTTGCAATGTCGCGGTCCGTAAGCCACACGGCATGAGCCAACACCGTCCTTGGGGTCAGTAACCCGACCTGGTTGGCGAAGGCGACTGGGCTCTTCGTGAACTTGCGCCGAGCGTATTGAAGGTCTTCCTTGACCTCGCATAGGTGCATCGTGATGCCTGCCCTTCTCTTCGCGGCCTCCTCAGCAATCCTCTCGTACAGGGCTTTGCTGCAGGCGCCGAGGGAACGTGGACCGAACCAGACGTTGATTCTGCCGTTGGCTTTTCCATTCCAGCGGTCATACATAGTGGTGGTTTCAGTGAGAGATCTCTCGCCATCCTCGATCATGCCCTCGTACATCATCTGCTTCCTGCCGTATGCGGGCGTATCCATGATCGTCTTGGCCAAGCAGCCACGCATTCCTGATTCCTCAAGTGCTTTGGCGATTCCATCGAATCCGTATCTGGTGTGAGTCATTGACTCGATGAACGAGGTTGTTCCGGACTTGATCATCTCAAGCATGCAGAGCTTCGCGCTGACTTTCCCATCCTCAGCATCAAAGTTGCCTTGAAGAGGCCACACATACTTTCCAAGCCAATCGAGAAGGGAAACATCATCCGCACAGCCGCGAATCAGAGCCTGGGCAAGGTGAACATGACAGTCGATGAGGCCAGGGATGACTAACTTTCGTGATGCGTTAATTGTATGTGCTGGTGCATACATTCGATGTAGCTCGTCCGTCTTGCCCACATCGGTGATGTGTGTACCTTCGACCATCACGGCGCCATCGCGAATAACTCTTCGATCTGCATCGAGTGTGACGACCACTCCATGTTCTATTAGAAGGGGTTCCATACGCCAGGACTACCAGACGGATCTCTGTTTGATGAGAACTTATGTGTAAGCCTCTCGTCTGGCCGCAGGGATATTCACGCGCCCAAATTCAGGGGTTCAAATTCGGGGAGGATAACGTATCACGCAAAGGTGAAGAGGCGGGTTAAGGGATTAGAGCAGGAGCATAGCGAGTGTAGACTGCCATGGATCTCTATGAAGCGATGAAGTTGCGCTACTCCGTTCGCTCGTACCTCAACAAGCCGGTGGAGCAGGAAAAGCTCGACCGCATACTTGACGCGGCGAGACTGGCCCCCTCTGGCTCCAACCGACAGCCCTGGAAGTTCGTCGTTGTTCGTGACACTGAAACGCGCAAGAAGCTCGTACCGGCCTGCTCCAATCAAGAGTTCGTTGGCCAAGCGCCTGTTGTCATCGCTGGCGTCGGACTCATGCCTGACCGCATAATGAGCTGCGGTGTGCCCGGTGACCCGGTGGACGTGGCCATTGCCTTGGAGCACGTGGCTCTAGCAGCGACGGCGGAGGGACTGGGCACCTGCTGGATAGGCTCCTTCCACCAGGACCAGATCCGAGCAATTCTGGGCATTCCCGCCAATGCTAAGGTCATTGAAGTGATGACGCTAGGCTACCCGGCGGACCATCCTCGGCCGAAGACCCGCAAGTCGATGAAAGAACTCGCCTGCTATGATCGGTGGCAGTGAGGCCTCATCTCTATTGCACAAGCCATAGTCAATAAGAGCCCCGAGCAGCCTTGCATCCACATTGGCATTCTTTTCATGTGCACTGGCGTACTTACTAGAGTTCTACATAGCGTTGACGAGTTCGGAGAGTTCAAGATAAGCTCTTGCCTTGTCCTTCATCTTCTCTTCTTACCATTTGGCTTGGCGAAGCACGTCAAGCCTCCGAGTTGACTGAGACGAACCCCTGCGCTAGTTTCAGCGCTGACGATTGTTGTCTTGATGCCGTTGTTCTTTGAGACCTGCAGAAGTCTCAGGATTCTCCCTCTGTTCTTTGGATCCGCCAAGTACTTGTCTGTCAAAACAATATGCTCTGGCCTGAGGCTGTCATGTGTTTCTCGACTGTAGACCAAGTCCTCTATTTGTCCGAGTGAGTACGACACGACCGTGTCGCTATCCTCCAAGCTGAGACCTTTCTCTAGGACCGCGGCGATATTGTCAGCATCACGAGATGTTGTCTTACCTATCATCTCGCGGAATGCTTTGGTTCTAACGAGTTCGTGGACTTCATGAGGTTGGTCTGCGGAGCCGACCAATTGCCCAAAGGCTGCAGCATTGGGGCCTTCTCGGGCAAGCCATGCGTGGTGTTTTCGTACATGATCAAGGAAACTCCTGGCATAGTCCGTCCTTGCAGGAGCCACAACTACTATGCTTCTCGTACCTTCCTTGAAAGCGGGCCTTAACGCGTTAACAATTGACTCGTGGAATTCGTACAGTTCACCTCCACGTTCCACCGTGCTGTCCAGCTTCACAACTTCGCTGAATACACGCCACAGAACCGCTCTTCTCTCCTTGAGCCCAACTAGAACGGCCAGAGGATATCCACGTCTGTAACGGCGCCTTCCTTTTGTCAAATGTCGGTCGCCCAAGGGTTCGGCTGTTGTTCCTTCACAGGAACCAGAGGGAGGGCGTACTCATCCGATAAGCTGTAACTTGCTCTGCTTTCTCTTGGAATGTTCGTTTTGAATGGAACTCCCTCTTTCAAAATTCTGATCGTCTTTCGCCGCTATGCCTGAGAGAAAGCTGAGATCATCGCTTCAACGTCTTCGCCTAGTGGGTACAGAATCGGACAGGTGCATCCACTCCGCTTATACTCCTCAACTTTCTTCCAGCAATCGTCAGCAGTCCCTGATGCGGTGATCAGTTGAACGAGCTTGTCATCGATGAGCTTCATTGCTCTCTCAACGCCGCCTGGCTTCGCAGGCCATCCTCCTAGAGCATCTGTGACCTCTTTGATCAGCTCGTCCTTGACGCCACTGGCTTTAGCGATGTGTGGTTGTTGTCCCAGATACTGAGCGATCAAGGGCCGTGCTCCGTCCATAGCCCTGTCCGCGTCTTCATCAAGCGAGCATACGACAAGTTGAGGCCGGTCAATACCCTCAGCCTTCTTACCAGCCTTCTTCGCGCCTGACTTCAGATACTCCATTGCCGTTTGATTGTACTGCGGAGAGACAAGATAGTTCAGAACCACACCGTCAGCGATCTCTGCTGTGAGTTCCATCATCTGCCACCCAGTCGCGCCTATGTAGATTGGAATATTCCTTGGAGTGTCAGGGTCGCCATGCACCACATCTAGCCTGATGTCTCTCACCTTGACATGCTCGCCATCGAATGTCACCGTCTCCATCCTGAAGAGCCTCCTCAAAACCTCCACATACTCTCTCATCGCCTTCAACGGTCGAGAGCGATCGATGCCCACTTTCCAAGCGAGCGGATCCCACCAAGAGCCTATGCCCAGGATCATCCTGCCGCCAGACAGCTCGTCAAGGCTGAGAAATGTTTGCGCTGTCAAGGCCACGTTCCGGGTCCAATTGTTGATAACGCCTGTGCCAAGCTTGATCTTGTTCGTCACCGTCGCCATAGCAGCTAACGGGGTTATCGCGTCCCTCGCGAGACGCGACTCAGCCTGCCACACCGCCTCAAACCCATGCCTCTCCGCAAACTGAGCATACTTGATGCCGTCTCTGATCGGATGCTTATCCTGAAGGTAGAGAGCCATCCTCGCCATTTCTAGCGCCTCCTAGAGCCTAAGCACACAGATTCTCTATGACGGAGTGCGTGAGACATGATCAGCGCCCGCGAGGATACGATGCTTAGCTCTGGACCATAAACACATCGAGATAGAACATAGACACCAAATAGCCAGCTGCCGTCACCTAGTCTGATCTGCCATGAAGGCGGGGAGAATCATCCGAACGTTCTCCGCAAAGGATGGACGAGAAGTAGTCCTGAGGACCCCCACTTGGAATGATCTTGATGACCTATTGGGGCTGATCAATTCACTTGTCGAAGAACGAGCCGAAATACTCATTGACGAGAAGCTTTCGAGGAGCGAGGAGATCGACTGGTTATCGAAGACTCTAGCTCGTCTTGAGAAGGATGAGACATTTCACTTGGTTGCTGAGGTGAATAGCAAGGTTGTTGGGAGCGCCGAGTTCGGCAGAAAGACCAGTGGCTACGATAAGCATGTCGGGATGTTGGGGATCGTAATCGGCAATGGTTACAGAGACTTGCGAATCGGGACGGAGATAATGAAGAGCTTGATCGAGCAAGCTCGCGCTGTGGGCCTGAAGCTTCTAACACTAAGCGTCTTTGCGACCAACGAACGCGCGAAGCACGTCTACCAGAAACTCGGCTTCGTGGAGACCGGCAGGATTCCGAAGAAGTTCTTCAAGGAAGGAAAATACATAGACGAGATAACGATGGCCGAAGCTCTAGAGTAAAGACTCTGCGCGCAAGTATACCGGCGTGCTGAAATATCACACTTCAATAGTTTGGATTCACACCATCGTTGGAAGACAGACCTTGGACTTTCAGAAACTAGGCCAATTCTATCTGGGAAAACTGCTAGATCAGCTCGTGAAGCAAGTATCGTCAGAAGACCGCAGCTGAGATGCGCGCTCAAGAAGCGGCTGGCAGCGTGGAAAGCTGGAAGCTGAGCTCCGGCAGGAGACTACTGCCATCACAGCACGTTGGGACGACACTACGAAGGCATTTGAAGAATTTCCCGTAAGACCGGCTAGGAGCGACATTGAGGTGGCACTGGCGTGGGCGCCGAATTGGCAACTTGCCTACGCGATCGACAAGGCAATGTTCGCACCGAACTCTTGAAGGCCTACTGAAGAACAGCGACCGATCTAGGCGCGAACCAGAGAGAATTGCACCCCGTTTGTAACTAAAAGCAGGATGACTGAGGGTAGGAGAGAGGGATAGATGTCTCAGTGAGGCAAGCGAAGCCTCTAGGCTGTCATGTCCTTAACTTTCGCCTTTGGAGCATTCTTCTGGACTGACTTGATACCGTCCATGCAGGCTTCCTTTGTCGTGTAGCCTTCACTGGATGCTATTGGCTCTCCGTTGGGAGCCCTCAGTCTGAATCTGAATTGTCCTGAAGCGTCTTTGAAGACTTCAAAATGTGCGTCTGCCATGTTCATCACATACGCCAGTCTCGGCTCATGCCAACTTAAGACTTATGCCACAATCATGCGGCCTCACCCAACGTGCATTGGCCTCTTCACAGCTGTGACCCTAGACCTTCTGGCGCGGGTCTGGGTTGCAGACGGGTTATTGAGGGTAGTGGTCTTTGCCCGATTCAAGTCTCTTCGCGTATGCTGGAGAAGACCATCTCAAACGCAAAGAAGAACCACGTGACCGTCGAGGCTTTAGTGAGTAACGGAACTGCGATCAAGCTCGATGATGGAATCGTAGATCTGGTTTTCCTGAGTCATGTCTTTCATGAGGTCGCTAACAGGCCAAAGGTCCTCAGCGAGTTTCTGAGGATCATGAAACGATCCGGAAGGCTGGTCATCCTTGAGAAAACTCGTGGCGGACCGCTCGCATGGGCGTCAGGCCCCCCAATCATCGATCAGAACGAACTGATTCGAGAGTTGGAACAGGCTGGGTTCAGACTCACCCAAACAATCCCGCGTGGAAGCAATTCAATAGTGATCGGAAAGAAGCCCTAGCCTCAAGCCGTATTCACTCGAGCTTCGTGAACTGAGACTTGTCAGCGCCGCAGAGCGGACAGCGCTATCCCTCCGGAAGCTCGCTGAAAGCTGTCTCAGGCTGCACGCCATTGCTTGGGTCGCCCTCAGCTGGATCGTAGATATAGCCGCAGACATTGCACTGATACTTGCTCGTGTCAGCCATTGTCTGAACCTCAACTGCTTGCAGCCACGATATTTCAGATAGAAAAAGCCTTCTTGCAAGCAAGACCAACCTTCCGTGGCGGAAAAGGTTAGTCGGGTTAGAGGCGAAGCTTCTCAGTAGAACACGAGGCATTTCCTGTGGATGAGAAAACGCGTAGCACAGTTCAGGCGATCTTTGCACTACTATTCTGGGGATCCACGATCGCCTTCTCGAGGAGCCTCGCAGAGAAACTTGGAACGGTGACGTCTGCGTCCTGCATTTTCTTGCTGGCAGGCAGTCTCTCCTGCGCGTATCTCATCGTCTCGCACCGGCTTCAAAGGATCGTTCGTGTCTCCAGATTCTACCTCTTCGGATGCGGCATCTTGTTCGTCGTTTACATGGCGAGCCTTTATCTGGCGATTGGAACTGCAACGAATCGTCTACAGACGCTTGAAGTGGGCCTCGTCAATTACCTGTGGCCGAGCCTGACTCTTGTCATGACGATTCCTATTCTCAGGAGCAAGGCTCACTTCACATTGATCCCCGGGTGCCTTCTCGGATTCGGCGGCGTACTGCTTGCCTCCGCACAATTTGGCGAATCGTGGGAGACATTTGTTGGGAATCTCGGAAGCAACTGGGCTCCATACATGCTTGCTTTGGTAGCAGCAGTCTGTTGGGCGCTCTACTCGAACCTAACCCGACGATGGGCAAAAGACGTGGAGAGTGGGGCGGTGCCTGTGTTCCTTCTCGCTAGTGGATTAGTGCTCGTCGGATTGCGCTTCCTGTTTCCGGAGCGAACTGAATGGACAAGTCAGTCAATGCTTGAACTTGCCTACATGGCAGTCTTTCCCACAATCCTTGCCTACGCATTCTGGGATTCGGCAATGCGAAAAGGAAATGTGACTCTAGTGGCCTCCCTGTCGTATCTTACTCCTCTCCTGTCGATCATCATTGGAACCCTGTACCTTGGAGTAGGAACTGGATGGAATCTGTGGGCCGGCTGCCTGCTCGTAATCGCAGGTTCGATAACATGCAAACTGTCAGTCAAAGAAGACGACTAAAGTGTTTTTCTCCAGGAATCAACTGCCATGATTCCTACTTTTGCTGAACGTGAACCAACATCGCATCTATCGTTAAGCTAATCCTAGATAGTCGCCAACCATGATCTGGATGGATTTCACATGCGAGCAGGATGGTCAGTTGGGTTCGAGAAGAAGGGAACTCTCAAGATCTCAACAATTGGCAGAAGAACCGGCAGGAGGCATTATGTGACTACATGGTTCGCCGTAGATAGTGACGGAAGGCTCTTCGTTGCAACACAAGACACGAGGAGAGACTGGGTTAAGAATGCGATGAAGAACCCGTCCGTCGAGATTACGATCGGCGGGGCAACACACAGAATGAAATTACTCCCACTGGAGACGGACTCGGATAGGCAATATGTCAATGATCTCTACGCGAAGAAATACCTGTCCGCCAGACTTGGTCGACTCCTGAAGTTGAAGGGATTCGCTCACTACGGGGCTTTCGAGCTGCAGCCCTAATGATTCTGCGACTGTGACTGCGAGTTTGCCTTCCTAGAGAAGGCCTGTTTCGGAGCTCTTGTAGCCCCTAGGAAGGGGACCCCGACTTGTTGGTAAGGTACAGGCCCACGAGTATCATCCCGATACCAACAAAAGAGATCGGCTGAATGTTCTCCGCAAGGAATAGCCATCCGATAAACACCGCAACCATCGGAATCAGGAAACATGACAAAGCGAGAACCGTGACATCTTCCTCTCTTATCATGAATAGCCAAAGGAACAGGGCTATGCCGCTATTGAAGATCCCTAAATAGAGAACCATCATCAAGTAGGAAGGCGCTAATGGGAACGAGAAGCCCCCCACACTCAGAGCCAACGGTGCGACGATAACAGCGCCGAGAGCTTGCTGAATCACGCTCGCCAGAACCGGGTCCACATCGCTCAAACTCTTCTTGTAGTAGACGATTGCAACAGCCCAAAGGAAAGCCCCAAGCAACAATAACACGTCCCCGATATTTGCAGAGGCTTGAATCGAGCCTGCTCTTTCAACCGAAAGCACAACGACGCCGGAGAAGCCCACAAATGCCCCTAGAAGCCTCAAAGGCTTCGCCTCACTGCTCAAGAACAAAAGGCAGAGACAGAACACGAACAGAGGCTGCGTATAAGTTAGGATTGCGCTTATCCCCGATGTCTCATAGACTAATCCCCAGTACATCGGGACAATTGACGAAGTGTTGACTGCAGCCAACACAAGCAGCCTTGGGATTGCTCTCCTGTCCATCCGGATCTTCTTTCGCGCATGGACAAGAAGTGGAGACAAAACAAGCGCCGACAGCACGAACCTTTGGAGCGCAAAGTTCAACGGATCAACATAGGTGAGCGCGACTTTCATGACAGACCAGCCAGAGCTCCAAACGAAGACCACGAAGAGAAACAGGATCCAATTCCTGGAATGCTTCAAAGACATGTTGCCTTCTATGTTGGCCCTTCTTGTTGGTCCTCACGCAAGCGCTGAGTGCTCTTGGCAAGCGCCTCTGCAACTAAGGCTTTTCGTCGAGTATTGAATCTCTGCAGATTGCACATTTTGTGGAATGAAGTCAGCAAGATTCAACGTTTCGTTATATACCCATGGCGTCGTCAGAAAACAGTCAAAGCCACGAGCCCTATGATGATTCCAGCAGCTATCGCGAATATTGTGAATCCTGGAATCCTGCGATTGCTCTCCGTCATGGACGGTGTGCCCGCTGTTGCGGTTGATGAGAGAGTGGAAGATTGGGTGCTTGTCAGTTTGTGGTAGAACTCGCCTGTAGAGCTGAACTGGTCAGCGAGTATGTTCTGTGTTGCGGCTTTCTGCACAAGGGCATTGACTTCACTGTACGATAACTGCGCAGTACTCGTATCGTAGTCGATGTAGCTGAAGAAGTACATTGTCCAGAATGGTGACATGTAGTCTATGCCTCAATGTGCCGGATCTGGATACAGGTTTGCGTTCGCTTCGAATCCTTGAGAGAAAATATCATGAAGCTTATGCCTTTCCTCGATCAGTTGTAGTGGGTAGGTTGGAATTCATGTCACTGGTTCTCAGCGAGACAGATGGTCACCTTGGCGTCATTACTCTGAACAACCCGGCGAAGCGCAACTCCCTCAACGCCTCACTCATCTATGACGTGTTCAAAGCATTGGATAAGTTTGAAGCGTCTGACATCCGCGTGATGATCTTGCGTGCCCCACCGGGTGCAAAGGTCTGGTCCGCCGGCCACGACATTAACGAACTCCCTCAGCCTGGTCGAGACCCGCTTCCCTACGCGGCCCCCTTCGAGAGCCTCTTGCGTCGCGTGCAAGACTACCCTGGGCCGGTAATTGCCATGATTGAGGGGAGCGTCTGGGGCGGAGGGTGCGATTTGGCGCTTACCTGCGATATTCTGGTCGGATGTGAAACCACATCCTTCACCATTACTCCTGCAAAGATCGGGATTCCCTACAACGCCTCAGGCTTGATCCACTTCATCAACATCCTTGGACTCAACAAAGCGAAGGAGAAGTTCTTCACCGCAGAACCCATCAGCGCCTCTGACGCGCTTAACGCAGGCATACTGAACTACCTCGTCCCAACCGCCGACCTTGAACGCTTCACACGCGACTTGGCCGGCAAGATCCTGACGAATGCTCCATTGGCTGTTCGAGCCTTAAAGGAGCAATTCCGTTTGCTCTCAAGAGGTCATCCAATCGACGCTGAGACCGCTGAGGAGATCCAAGCAATACGTCGTCGCGTCTACGACAGCCAAGATTACGGAGAAGGCATTCGAGCCTTCCGTGAAAAACGACCACCGCGGTTTCAAGGCAAATAGTCGCTATGTCGCAAAAGCTTTGTGCAAAGCGGAGTCTAGGCCGGTATCTTGGTTCCAGGATTCAGCACATTGTTCGGATCGAATATTCTCTTTATCGCTGTCATGAGCGCGATCTCTTCTTTCGTAAGGGACGTTGTGCTCTTCATCCTGATCAACTAAGGAGTAACCTGCGCCTCATTCGAGCCAGCATTGCTTGATTCCCTCAACTCGTGGAGCTAGAAGCTCTAATGGGAAGCCCACCGTTGCGTTCGTGTGCCCCATGATCTGCAGTCTGCACGTTTCACTTTCTGTGAGGATGGTCGTACCTGTCTCGATTTTGTTCTTATTGCGGAGTTTCGAAGCGATTTCACTGCTGATGGTATAGTTTTCTTTGAAGGTGCCCCAGACACCTGCGCCCCCGCAACAGTCATCAATTTGCTCAGTCTCTACACCCGCTGCCTGAAGGAGTTCTCTGGTTATCGAGGCTGTCGCAAGCGTCTTCGATAAGCAGCAGACGTGGTACTTTGCTTGTTGTTTTTGTCCGTCTTGAAAACGAAGGTTTCCGTTCTTGTATTCTCGGTGGAGGAATTCGGCGATATCAATCACTGCACCAGACACGACCGAGAGATTCGGGTCGTCCACGAACGTCTTGTATCCATCTTTGAGTAGGTAAGCAGCAGCGAGTGAGGTGCACAAGATGCGAATGCCGTCATGCGCGTAAGGCGCCAGATGCTCGATGTTGTATTCGGCTAACTCGCGAGCTTTGCCCAGCATGCCATATTCGACGGCTGGCATCCCGGACTCTTTTTGTGGCGGAAGAATTACTTCGTACCCAAGATGTTCGACGAGAGCTACGACCATTTTGCCCACGGTGGGATCATTGTAATTTGCATAGGAATCCACGAAATACACAATCTTCTTCGATCTCGGGGTCATCGGATGATTCCTGAACCATGACTCAAAAGATTCTGTATGAAAGGATGGGAAGAGAGCTCGTGAATCGATGTGAGTGATCCATTGCATGAGCTTCCTTACGACGCGCCTTCGTAACGTCCAGTTCGATATCGGAGCGATTTTACTTGCAAACCGATCGAACGTCCCGTAATTGGCGAAGATTCTCTGTCCAAGCGTTAGGGCACTCGCCCCTTTCTGCTTAAGGTATGCGTGTCGTGCGTGAGAATTCAAATCTGGTATTGGGATGCCTGCTGGGCACACGGCGACGCAGCGCCTGCATGAATAGCATAGGTCGATTAGTTCTTTGAAATCTGGTGAGTACGGTTCGATGTTGCCAATGCCTTGAACCAGTGATTGGATGAGGATCATTCTGCCTCTGCTGGTTCTCGAATCTTTGAAGGCGGACGCGACATTGGATGTTGGGCAGACAGCGTTGCAATAACCGCACCGAATGCAGCGTAGCACGTGGCTCTGAATTGGGCCTACGTCATCTACGAATTGTTCTCGGTCGGTAGTATAAGTCACAGTGGTCGCCTAAGGGTTGAAGAACTTTCCTGGATTCATGATGTTGTTTGGGTCAAGCAGTTTCTTGATTTCCTTCATTAAAGCCAGTGAGCTGCCATGTTCAAGTTCCATGAATTGCTTCTTTTCGAGGCCAATGCCATGCTCTCCCGATGCGACACCACCGAGCTGGATCGCGTAGCCTACTATCTCATCGTTCGTTCTCAGGGCTCTCTCCCAAAGCTCTTTGTCTGCTCGATCTGCCATGATGTTCGGGTGAACATTTCCGTCGCCACTATGTCCGAAACAGGCCAGTTTGACATTGTTCTTTGCGGCAATTTCATACGCTTGCCGCACCATTTCAGTGATCTTTGAGACTGGGACAACGATATCTCCGATGATTGTATTTGGTGAGGATCTCAGCAGAGATGGATAAGCCCCCTTCCTTCCAGCCCACAACTTTTTGCGTTCTTCCTCATCTTTCGCAACATGAAACTCCGCTACCTTGTGCTTCTTGCAGATTTCCATGGCGCGGTTCAATTCATATGTGGCAGATTCTTCGTTCCCATGAAATTCGGTGAGTAGCATCGCCGCTTTTTCGCTGAGGCCCAGCCCTTCAGATTTGTTGACGGCGACAATGGTTTCATGGTCTAGGAATTCCAGCGAGGCAGGACTTAGACCGGATCCAATCATGTCGCTCACAGAGTCTGTTGTGTCTGATACTGAATCAAAGTAAGCAATTGCGGTTCTCGTTGCAATCGGCAGCGTCCTGAGCTTCAGAGTAATCTCAGTAATGACGCCTAGGGTTCCTTCAGACCCCACGAATAGGCTTACCAAATCGTAGCCTGTCGAGGACTTGAATGCGTTTGAGCCTGAGTGAATGATTTGTCCGTTCGGCAGAACGACTTGCAGCTTGAGTACATATTCGCGAGTGACACCGTACTTAACGGCTCCCATTCCTGAAGCGTTATTGGCCACCATTCCTCCGATTGTACACACGCTAGAGCTTCCTGGGTTAGGCGGAAAGAACAGGTTGTATGATTGCAGTTGTGCGTTCATTTCGTCGTAGACGACTCCTGGCTGCACGACCACTTGAAGATCCTTGGGCAGAATCTCTATTACATTCTTCATCTTCCGAAAACTGAGGACGATTCCCCCGTAAGCGGGAACAACGTTACCCGATAGGCTGGTTCCCGCTCCTCTTGGGACAATGGGCAACTTGCGGTCGTTTGCATATCGCACAATTTGCGAAACTTGTTCTGCGGTATCAGGCCATGCAACTACATCAGGTTTGACTGGTTCGCCGGGGAAGGAGTCCATTGCGTGAATTAGAAGCTCAGCTTTTTCGGTACTCACGTTGTCTGTGCCTACGATTTTGCGCAGAGTCTCCAAGTCATTGTCCTCGAACTTAGAGAATTTGGCAATCGTCATGAGACCTACCACGATGTGATACCCCTGCCTAGACCATCGTGATAAGGAGTTCTCCAACACTCATCGCCCTCCTATGGCAGATGGGAATCGAACCGCCATTGATGGGTTGGAAGTATCTCTAGATACGCGCGTTTCAAGAACTGGGAGATCGCAGGAGTAAGACCAACATTCCTCCCGCGAGAAACATTCTTCTTTCGAGCAGATCGAACCGCGCCTCAAGCATTTCCAAAAGCCTACTAGTCGTTGGCAGATTCTGATAGGTCAACGGCATAATTCGCCATGGATTACCTTCAAGTCTTCCTGAGATGAGGATCTCCGCAACTAGTGGCACAATGAATCTCACATAGACCGTAGCGAAGAATCTCTTGACTATGTTGTCTGGCTTACCCAAATCAACAACCACCAAGCGTCCTTTGCTCTTGATGGACCTCGCGTATTCGCCAACTGCTTTCTCGAGATTAGTTGAATCACGTAACGCGTAAGCCGTTACGATGGCGTCGAATGAGCTTGATCTGAATGGAAGTTCTTCGAAACAAGCTCGAATGAGGTGAAGCCTACTTCGATAGTCCTTCGTCCTCACTTTGAAGCTTCCTAGAAGCTTGCTCGAATAGTCTAGGGCTACAACGTCCGAGTGTGCGTGCCCCTGTAGCAGAATTATACTCATGCTACCCGGTCCCACACCAGAATCGAGAACCAGTTTCGGATTGTCTTCCATGAGCCTTTGCGCAGCGTACGCTCTGGCCTTGCCAGCACGTCTGAGGCTGATGATTTCATTGACCTCATCATAGAGAGGCGCTGTCTCTTCTATGGACGAGATCACGCCACGCCATTCGGGCTTGTTCATGTCATCTCAACCCGGCGCATACTGAATGTTCAGCTGCGAATCCTACACAAGACGGTTTGGCGCTCGCGTTGTTGTGAGACATCAAGTCGCCAAGGCCAGCGCTAGCTTGCAAAGTCGCTCGTCTATGGGTTTCTCGACTATATTCGAGGTCAACCGGGACTATGCTACTGTTCTCGATTCCTGTCATTTGTTTCTTCTTGCCCAATTACGTCTAAAGCCATCCGCACACCCACGTTTCGACCCTTATCTGCATCGCTACCTACTAAGCGCAACTCAACCTTTTTCTGTTTAGAAGATCAGGAGGGCATGCGAGATAGCAGCCATGCCGGAATCCATACTGAAGAAGATACTCGAAAATGCGGTCAAGATCGAAGAGATGTCCTACTTCCTATATTCGAAGGCATATGCGAAGATGACGCTGCATTCTGCTAAGGTTCTACTGAGAGAACTCGCACAGACTGAACTCGATCATAAGGAGAAACTCGTGGCGATAATGCAGGGCAAAACGGACGTTTCACAGCTAGGCTCGCCCACAGGCCGAATCGAGAACCTCAAGATAGTGGACTTCAAGGAGAAGCCTGCACTCTCAGAGGATGCGGATTACCCGACGCTGTTGTTGTTCGCTGCCCAACAAGAGAAAGAGACGTATGAGCACTACCAGTCGTTGGCTGCTGGACCTTTCGCACGCTACTTTCCGAATGCCGGCCAGCTCTTCTCCAAACTTGCGGAAGAAGAACTGATTCATAAGAATAGACTCGAACGAGAATACGACGAGCACGTGTTGAAAGAAGACTGACTGCTGAGCACAATTGAATACTGCTGTCAAGCAAATTCCTTGGCCTGTTTGATCCCATACAAACTTGTCGAAGACCCTCACTATCGCAGAAGATGAGATGTTGACTCTATGAGACCCTGGGTTCGCAATCTCCTGATAGTAATCCTGCTCGCTGTCCCGATCCTCGTGGTTTCTCTGAGCTATCTTGAGGATCTCGCTGAAACAAGTGCCACGGGAACCACTGAAGGGTTGATGTCACTCGTTGCAGACGTACCGAGGCGTGTTACTGCACTGGCGTTGCAGGCCGGTTACCCGGGGATATTCGTTCTAATGCTGCTGGAAGCTGCCGCTTTTCCTGTCCCTAGTGAACTGATTCTTCCGTTCGCGGGTTACATGGTATATCGCGGATACCTGAGCTTTTGGCTCGTTGTGTTCTGGAGCACCTTTGCGGCCCTCATAGGGTCCTTCATCGACTACTACCTAGGAATGAGAGTTGGTGAGGCCTTGTTCTCCGGCAAATCAAAACTGCCTTTCCTTGACGCCACTCGTCTTCAAAGGGTTGGTTTGTGGTTCAATCAGCACGGGCCCGTCGCTGTGACACTTCTCCGCTTAGTGCCGGCTGCGAGAGTACTGATCTCCTTTCCAGCAGGCGTCTATCGTATGGGGAAGTTGAAATTCGCGATATGCACTCTCGCCGGCTGCTTGCCTTGGAACGTGATTCTCGTCTACTTGGGCTGGTATCTCGGATCATTGTGGAGCACAGTCCTAGAGGCTTTCCGATACTTCAACATCGTCGCGTACGCTCTCCTCATACTACTCGTCGTTTGGATAGTCCGCAAAACCACTCTGAGAGCGAGCGCAAATGATCGCGAAGACTCGCTCTCTTCTCAGTCAAGTTCTCAGATACTCTCTCAGGATCTCAAGTCCGTCAGCTTCTACGATGTGGTAGATAGTGTCTCCCGTTGCCAGATCTTTCATGACACGAGCAACGTATTCCTCTTTTCCGGGGACGTGCGTGTGTTTGGTGACGACGTACAAGACTCCGTCCCAGATCATCTCAGCTAGGCTTCGAGGAAGCATCGACGCCCATGAGCCACGTTTCGCCACAATGTAGCCCAATCGCTCAGAAGCCTCCCGAAGCCTATCAAGATTCACCGGATCTCTCAGAATTATCCAGAGTTCCTTTTGTGATGGAAACTGTACTACATCGACATCCTTCACTCCGGACATTGGTCTGAGCGCTGTGGCGACGGATTCGGGATCACTGATCATGAACTTGCGAGTGAGCCGTTCGGAAGAAAAGGATTTCCAATTGCAGCTTGCAAGCATTGGCGAAAGCGCACCCAATAGTGATTAGTACACCTCGGGCTTCACTGTTCCCCCTGAGGATCTGCACCTAGTGTCTGAGCAGAAAGTGGTACCGTACGGTTCTTGGAAGTCTCCGATCACGTCAGAGCTTGCTGCCTCTGCAACCCAGCTTACCGAGGTGGCCTTTGCTGCGGGCGAGATCTACTGGAGGGAGCTGCGTCCAGAAGAGAAGGGACGCTTCACAATCATGAAGCACTCGACTGATGGTCGAATCGTGGACCTTACGCCTCCCCCGCTCAATGCTCGAACCACTGTGCACGAGTATGGAGGCGGCAGCTTCGTCGTCGCCGATGATGTTGTCTACTTCTCGAACTTTTCCGACCAACGCATCTACATGCTGAAACCTGGAGCGGAACCTCGACCAGTCACTCCGGAAATCAACATGCGGTATGCAGATGGAGTGATGGATCGACATCGAGGTCGAATGATCTGTATCCGAGAAGACCACCGCCTCTCCGATCAGAAAGCGGTGAACACCATAGCGAGCCTTAGCCTTGATGGCAAAGACAGCGGCAGAGCGCTTGTTTCTGGAAATGACTTCTACTCGTCGCCTCGTCTGAGTCCTGACGGCTCGCATCTTGCATGGATCACTTGGAACCACCCCAACATGCCGTGGGATGGCACCGAACTCTGGGTAGCCGAACTGAACGCGGATGGCTCCCTCGGCCGAACTCAACTAGTCGCCGAGGGCCTCAACGAGTCCATCTTTCAGCCCGAATGGTCGCCTGATGGAATCTTGCATTTTGTCTCGGACCGGACAGGCTGGTGGAATCTATACCGATGGCGAGGAAACCGAATCGAACCGCTACACGAAATGCTTGCGGATTTTGGCAGGCCGCATTGGGTATTCGGGCTGTCGACGTACGCTTGGGTGTCGCCAGAACGGATCGTCTGTACCTACGCGAACAAGGGAACATGGAATCTTGCAGAACTCAACACGACGAGTCTTGAGTTTAGACCGATCGAGAATCCTTACAGCGACATATGGTATCTTCGCGCGGGGAGCGGGCGTGCGGCTTTCTTGGCAGGCGGTCCAACGACGCCTGAGGCCATAGTACAATACGATTTCGCGACAGGCAAGTTCAGTGTCGTCTATCGTTCTCGGTCTGAGACAATCGACCGGGCATACATGTCGGTGCCGCAGACGATAGAGTTCCCCACGACAAACGATCTGAAAGCCTACGCGTTCTTCTATGCGCCGAGAAACCGAGACTTCACGGCGCCAAAGGGCGAGCGCCCACCTTTGATGGTCATCTCTCACGGCGGTCCCACGGCAGCAACAAGCACAACGCTGAGCCTAGCGATCCAGTTCTGGACGACGCGAGGCTTCGCGGTCGTTGATGTGAACTACGGCGGCAGCACCGGGTACGGACGCGAGTACCGTCAGCGCCTGTATGGACAATGGGGCGTGGTAGACGTTGACGACTGCGTCAACGCGGCAAAATACCTAGCCAAGGCTGGATTGGCTGACGCCAACCGGCTTGCGATTCGAGGAGGCAGCGCCGGGGGATACACAACACTATGCGCCCTGACCTTCCGGGACACTTTCAAGGCCGGCGCCAGCTACTACGGCGTCAGCGACTTGGAGGTCCTTGACAAGGAGACGCACAAGTTCGAATCACACTACAACGTGAAACTCATAGGCCCTTACCCGGAGCGACGCGACCTGTACCGGGAGCGGTCGCCGATCCACTTCGTCGACCGCATCTCCTGTCCAATGATAATCTTCCAGGGACTTGAGGACAAGATCGTTACACCAAGCCAAGCAGAATTGATGGTGAAAGCTTTACAGGCGAAAGGATTGCCATACGCGTATCTAACGTTCGAGGGCGAACAGCACGGTTTCAGACGAAAAGAGAATATCAAGCGCGCCCGCGACGCTGAGCTATACTTCTACTCGAAGATATTCGGCTTCAAACTCGCAGACCACATCGAGCCCGTTAAGATCGAGAACCTGAAGGAATGAACCGCAACTCCTGAGAAAGTGAACATCGCGAACAAGATGGCTACTTGCTGAGCCGGATCAGTAAGAATCCGATGAGTACCAAGACGCTTCCACGGAACAGCGTGTCCCAGGCGAGGTTGAAGGGCCCGAACCGCCAGTAAGCCGCCCCGTACGCGTTTCCCAAGTAGACGCCACCGAACGTACAAACCAAGCCTCCGAGGTACTTCGCAATTCTTGACAGAGCCCGCATCATGATGGCATCACTCATGCGACACCTAATCTGACCTTTTAGCTTCGCTCATCCGACCCCTGAGGCGATGGTTTGGATGTCGAGCGATACTACCTGCTGCAGCGAAACTCACCATCAAGGAGTCTTTCGCAATGTTCATACGGTCATGTCGAAGTAGATTCCTGTGACGGAGCAGGATTCCGGCTGCTGGTTCTATGGGCAGCTCCTTGGCGCATGAACTCTGCAAACCACGAAATGATGGTTGGATAGGGATGGCGAATATCCGCGTTCTTGGCATTTCGGGCAGCTTGCGCAAAGGCTCTTACAACACGAGATTGTTGACCGCTGCTTCAGAACTATTACCAGAAGGCATGACTCTGGAGACGTTCGACCTCTCACCTATTCCGCTCTACAACGATGACGTACGCGCCGTCGGATTCCCAAAACCAGTTCAACAATTCCGAGAGCGCATCGCCGCGGCAGACGCGCTGCTGATCGCCACGCCTGAATACAACTTCTCGATCCCGGGAGTCCTGAAGAACGCCATCGACTGGGCTTCACGTCCACCAGATCCGCCACTGAATGGAAAGCCAGTAGCGATGATGGGTGCGAGCACAGGCAACTTCGGCACGGCGCGGGCACAGATGCACCTGCGGCAGGTCTGCGTCTTCTGCAACATGTTCCCTCTCAACAAGCCTGAGGTGCTAGTGATGCGCGCTCAGGAGAAGTTCGATGCAAATGGGCGGCTGACAGATGAGACCGCACGCGGGCTCATCCGAGATCTTCTTCTAGCCCTACTGGATTGGACCCGACGGCTACAGCAAAGACCTCCAGTCGCATAAGCGGCTCTGCGACAACACATGATAGCCGGCATCTTGGTTGCGATGTCGCTTTCCTCAATTCTCCCGCGCGTTACGGTCCGTGAGTTTCCCTTTTGAGAACTGTGAGTTATTGACACGAGCATAAGTGCCGAAATGTCAAGCTTAATCGCTTAATAGCCCAAAGGTCCCACTCCTCTACGCGGGTTTTCGTTTTATGAATTATCGTCAACTTGGTAGGACTGACATGCACGTGTCCGAGATCAGCTTTGGTGCTTGGGCGATCGGGGGCAGCTGGGGACCTGTCAAAGATGAGGAGTCTTACGCGGCACTGAACCGTGCCGTTGACCTCGGGGTGAATTTCATTGACACGGCCGACGTGTACGGCGACGGACGAAGCGAGCAGTTGATCGGAAGGCTGGTCAACGAGCGCAGAGAAGAGATCTTCGTTGCCACAAAAGCCGGCAGAAGACTCTCACCTCACGCTGCCGACGGATATAACCGAACCAACCTTGAGGCTTTTGTGGATCGAAGTCTCAGAAACTTGGGCGTAGACTGCATTGACTTGCTGCAGTTGCACTGCCCGCCCACCGAGGTCTACTATCGGCCTGAAGTTTTCAAGGCGCTTGATGAACTGAAACGCAAAGGCAAGATACGATACTATGGAGTTAGTGTCGAGAAGGTCGCCGAGGCGCTCAAGGCCACAGAATACTCAGATCTCCAGAGCGTGCAAATCATCTTCAACATGTTCCGATTGAAGCCCGCCACAGAATTCTTTCCCACAGCAAAGGAGCGAAAAGTTGGAGTAATAGTCCGTGTTCCACTGGCAAGCGGTCTCCTTGCAGGGAAGATAACCGCGCAGACGAAGTTTCCAGCGGATGACCACCGAAACTTCAACCGCCACGGCCAAGCGTTCGACGTGGGAGAAACATTCTCAGGCGTCAATTTGGAGACGGGACTGAAAGCCGTCGAGGAGCTGAAAACCATCGTCCCGCAAGGCGCAACGCTGGCTCAGATCGCGCTACGCTGGATCCTCATGTTCGATTCTGTCACGTGCGCGATCCCCGGGGCAAAGCGACCTGGACAGGTCGACGAGAATGTGAAGGCTGGCGTTCTCCCGCCGCTTAGCGTGGCGGATATGAGTAAGGTTCAGGCAATCTACGATAGGCTAATACGACCAGAAGTACACATGCGTTATTGACAAACGAGGTGAAAATGAAGATACTTGTCGCGAGCCTGCAGCCCGCCACGAAGGAGATGCATGTGACAAAGCAATACCCCAAGCTGCTGATTCGTTGGACGACAGCGAACAAGGATCTGGTTTTCAACATGCTGTTGATGCATGCGATCAATTCGATGCTTTTGCTTTGCAGGTCTTTCTCAAGTTTAGTTTGGCAACGCAAGGAAGCCCAGTCTCAGGTCGAGAACCTAGACGTCGCGAACGTACTCAAACGATCCACTCAGAATCGGAGTGTTCTATGCAGCTCAGTTCTTGACTGACTGGCTGAAAACAGGAGAACGAATTCTCTCGATGTGAACTGAAACGACGAAGGTTGCGCAAAGTGGACGAACTCAATCAATCACACATCGATAATCAAGGTTGGATCTACGCTAGACTGGATGGGCCCGCTTATGAACGCGGAATGCAGCATGGAAGGCGTTTGGGCCATCTGATTCCTGATGCAATCGATCGAGTCAAGCTCTGGGCGTCGCATGCTCTCGGTCGTGATTGGAACTACTTCCGCAAGGTCGCGAAGGAATTCTATCAGCCCAAGATCACAGGCGACAAGGCACTCCTCGACCTCGGCGTGGCAATGGGCACTACAGTAGGGACAACGGCGATAGCTGCCGTCACCCTGGTGATCTTCACCGTGCTCGTAATGCTTGGAACGAAACTCTACTTCAATCTGCAGAAAATCGCTTTCGCCGTGACCTTGATCGGAATGGTTCTGATAATTGTGATCATGGGAACCACATCGCCCTCCACCTTCGCTCACAACCTCAACGCGGCAATGTCCTCGTACACAAACACGCCGGATACCTATGCATTGGTGATAAGCAAAGCAAAGGAGGCAGGGGTCGAGTTCAACCCATCGTTCAGCATAATGCCCCTTCTCCTGCTAATTCCACTCTTCTATACATACATGCCTTATTGCATGGGGTCGACTTTCATGGCCGGCGAGGTCAAGGATATCAAGAAGTCGCAGATCTATGGTGGGCCTGTCGCAACAATCTTCCTTGGCATCGTCTCGGCGCTACTTGCGTGGACGTACGCGTCTGCGCTCGGCAACGACTTCTATCGAGCGATCGGATATCTCTGGTGGAACGGCGCTAATCCCCTTCCGATGCTGCCGTACCTGCCTGCGTTTGTGGGAATAATGAACCCCAATCCAATTCTCTATCTCGTCGCAAGCATCGCCTACATCATCTGGGGCGTCTGGTTCGTCCCACAGAACATAATGCTGAACAGCAGAACAATGCTCGCATGGGGTTTCGACCGAATCATGCCAAAAAAGTTCGCAGACGTTAGCGAAAAGCGCCACGTCCCGATATTCAACATACTTGTAGTATTCGTTATTGCGCTCATCTTCCTAGCGCTATTGGCTACTAGTCCATGGTTGACATTGGTCTCAAGCATCTTCGCGCTAAGCATAATCGCAGCCTTCGTCGCTCTTGCTGCAATCGCTTTCCCGTACAGGCGTAAGCAGCTATTCGAAGCCTCCTCGGTCAAGTGGAAGGTTGGTGGCATTCCGGTCCTGAGCATTCTCGGTGCACTGACATTCCTCGTATGCCTCTTCTTGGGATACATGTTCCTAACTCAGGACGTACTATTGGCCAACAGCCCCTACTCGCTCTACATGATCTTAGGCATTTTCGCGTCTGGTTTCTTGGTGTTCTTCATTGCAAGGGCGTACCGCAAAACGCAGGGTATAGATGTCGATCTGGCGTACCGAGAGATCATCCCCGAGTAGAACGCGCACCATCATACTCCCTTTTTCTTTCCTCTTTGGACTAAGCTTGACTGTGGCTTGACGACCTTCTTCTCACATCTTCAAGCCACTTGTTGAGCGCGTCGACGAAATGCTCCCTCCGAGCGTTGTCATCAGCAGTCCATGAAGCCTTGCGAGCCTGTACGAAATTCACTCGCTCCTGAACACTCTCGTGGACTATTTCGTCAAGAGATTCAACAGCGAGTTTCGTGTCGCTGACTCCGTCCCAGCTTTCGTTGATCGGAAATCCTACATGAGCGATCGTCGGTTGTCTCTTGTGAAGCTTCGAGGAGGAGAGTAGAATGTCAGTCTATGGAGGCGTTGAAGCAGGCGGGACAAGATTCGTGTGCGCAATAGGCTCCAGCCCTGATAGTCTCAAGGCGGAAGCATCATTTGCCACCACAACCCCCAAAGAGACCATCGACCGGACGATAGCATTCTTCCAACAATATCGAGGGAGAGAACCGCTGTCGGCGGTCGGCGTTGGCTCCTTTGGCCCGGTAGATCTGAATCCCAAGTCACCGAAGTTCGGCCACATTACTGCCACACCGAAACCAGGCTGGGCTAACACGGAATTCCTCGGGCGGATCAGTCGAGCCTTACGCGTGCCGGTCGGGTTTGACACGGACGTGAACGCTGCCGCTCTAGGCGAAGCGACATGGGGAGCAGCCAGAGGACTGGGGACTTTCATCTACGTGACCGTCGGCACAGGCATCGGTGGAGGAGGAATGGTCAACGGCCAACTGTTACATGGGCTCCTACACCCAGAGATGGGCCACCTACGAGTGCCACATGACTTGGACAAGGATCCCTACCCCGGCGCATGCCCCTTCCACGGTGATTGCCTTGAGGGTCTAGCGGCAGGGCCTGCGTTGCTTGGACGATGGGGTCACCGTGCCGAAGATCTGCCCGCCGATCATCCAGCCTGGGAATTGGAGGCACAATATCTCGCACTGGGATTGACGAATCTGATCTGTACCCTTTCACCACAGCGAATCATTCTGGGCGGCGGGATCATGCAACGGATCGGACTCTTCCAGATCGTGCGACGAAACGTTCAGCAAGTACTGAACGGGTACCTGCAAGTACGGACAATTCTGGAACAAATCGACCAGTATATTGTGCCCGCAGCTCTTGGAGATCGGGCGGGAATCCTAGGTGCTATAGCATTAGCTAAGATGGCAATCAAATGAGTCCACTCGCGCACACATATCAATGGTCAAGACGACTACCACCACGGAAACAAGTTGGACAGAAACCACTCTGCCTTGGAATGGAACTGATGGGGAAACATACTGCGTCTAGTGTCTAGGGGCTGGGCTTGGCTACGCCGGATTCCCCGCGTAAGCCTTTCGTGAAAAACCAAGCTAATCCAAGACTGAATAATCCAAGTACAAAGATCGAAAATTCGAATACGAGAATGCCTAGGTTAGCTGCGAATGGCACGAGGAAGTCTATTAGGCCCATTGGCAAGGCCAGCAGAAGATACCGCCTCTCATGTACACACGCTGCCAGAAGGCAAAGGTATCCCCACGAGAGATGAAATAGCAGCGAAGTCGCTCGCTCCAGCAAGCCGACTCCGACCAAAGCCAGAGCCTGCGCGGCAGAATTGAAGAGATCGGGTCGGACCTTGATTAGAGTCGAATAGAGCTCCTGTGCAGTCGGACCACCGAAGGCCAATGTCAAATAGGCTGATAAGAGATTGATCAAGCCGAGAACTCCTAGGTAGCCTGCGTTTTCCCAGAACGCAAGTCCGAGGCCGTAGCTTTCAGCGTCTTTGGGATTCATCTTTCCACGAGAGACCGCCCACACTGCGACCAAGTATGCTCCGCCAACTTCAAAGAACACCGTTTGAATCCCGAAGTAGGCTCCCAAAGCAAGGGAGTTGTTGCTGAAGCGCAACAGAAACGCACCATACGTGAACGTCTGGAGTACGACCTTGACTGCTATCGCTCCTGCATATGCTAGGAGAGAGAGGGCAAACGTGGCTCGAGTGAAAGTTCGTTTCCGGTTCCAGTAGATGAGTAGACCAACGCTAAACGCGATCGTGATGATC
>Ga0187878_1000325_pt1 | contig 57135 bp, 59 predicted proteins | sample June2016WEW_17_1_FD_132979 | JGI IMG/M metagenome (GOLD analysis project Ga0187878, IMG submission 132979) | Peatland microbial communities from SPRUCE experiment site at the Marcell Experimental Forest, Minnesota, USA - June2016WEW_17_150 | ecosystem: Environmental > Terrestrial > Soil >... | reverse complement strand
TTACGATCCAGAGGGAAATCCACCACCATGAAATCGTCAATCGGAGTCGTTAGGTAGTGATCTGCCCAGTCCACTGCGGTACCGGTCGAATCTACGCTCGCAGATGTCACGTTGGTGCCGTGGGCGTTCCAGAAATACAGGACTGGGCGCTCACCTGCTTTCGTGTTCAACACAAAATGTTCAACCTTGGACGGAACGGCGGAAAGGTGTACCTGGCCGAATGCCGTCTCGCGGGATTGTGCGCTGGTTTGACAGAGGGTAAGCCAAAACGAAACGAGAGTGGCAGCGACGAATTGAGATGAATAATGTGCTGATTCAGAGTGGTTGATCACGAGTTTCTGTCACCTACGCATCATAAAGCGGAAAGAAATTAAGCCACAAATGAGTTCTACCGTTGCTTGCGATGCTTCAACCTCAGTTTCCGCCTCCTTGAGGCATCTGCATACCTACGCTCCTCCTCTTTCGTCACGGGTTTCACGCGAGGGGCAGCGATTGGCTTACCGCTTTCATCAATGGAAACAAAGGTCAAATAGGCGGTGTTGGTGAATTGCCGCTCACCTGTGAGAAGGTTTTCCTTTGATACCCGCACGCCAATTTCGAGAGATGTCGTGAAGACCCGGTTGACGGAAGCCTCGAGAGTCACTACGTCCCCCTGCCGTATCGGATGATGAAAGTTCAACTCATCGACCGATGCCGTGACACAGACCCGATTCGTATGTCGCGATGCTGCGATTGCGGCAGCGATATCAATCCAGTGCATGAGTTGGCCTCCGAGGAGGTTGCCGAGCCGATTGGTGTCAGTCGGCAGCACCATCTGCACCATCTGCACCTGGGATTCCATGACAGTACGAATATGCTCTCGCTTCATGACAGACACTCCTAGCGTTCGGTCGTCGCGGTTGGATTCTTGCGAGGTTCGGGCGGTTTCTGCGGAGGCCGCGACAGGATATCCTTCTGGAGTTTTTCCGCATCCGCTCTCATGGCGCTATTCGGATACTTCACAAAGAACTTTCCAATCTCAGTCTTCGCTTCATTCACATGATTTCGCAAAAGCATCACTTCGGCTTTCTTGTACTGCGCTTGCTCTGCGTACGGCGAGTCATGATACTTCTCCAGGACGTGTTCAAACGCGGTAAGAGCGGCTTTGTAATACTCCATATGGATATAGGTAATGCCGTTTTCGTATTCTTTCCGCGCCATCTTCGTATTGAGCTCTGAAATTTTCAATTCTGCCTGTGTCACCAGCGAGTCCGTTGGGTGATACTCGATGAATGACTGAAATTCATCGATCGCCTGACGAGTGTATGTCTGGTCAAGGTAGTAGAGCGGTGATAGCCGGTAGTAGCACATTGCACGCTGATAACGTGCCTGAGGCACATACTTGCTTGTCGGCATCGTACGGACCAGCACGTCGTATTCATACGCCGCGAGGACATATTCCTCGCGTTTGTACCGGCACTCGCCCATATCAAATTGCGCTTCGTCAGCAAATGTGCTCCCCTGATACTGGAGCGTCACGATTCGAAACTCTTCATACGCATCGAGGTAATTCTCCTCCTTGAAGAGCGACATAGCGTGCTCGAATCGTTTTTCGACCGAGAGCTGTTCAACTTCCTTGGTGGAACCGCAACCGGAGAGTATCAGTGCACATCCAATTACTACGGCAAAAAAGGAGCTGCGAATCATAGTATTTGTTCAGTCTTGGGTATGTTGAAGGTTAACGAACCAGGCTCCATCAGCCTGTTCGATGAACGCTGGCGATAATTTCTTCAGTCGCAGGAAGAAGGAATCTTCCTCCGGCTTGGTGAGTGTGAACGCCGGTTGCAGCCCTGCGCGTATCGCAAGAAGGCGTGCACGGTCCACTTGGACTTTTCCGGAACAGCGAGTAAGCGCTAGATCCGCTCCCAGCCCAAACGTGGCCAACTCACGTTGTGGCTGGTAGAAAACAAAATTGCCCAGGGAATAGAAGATGAGCTTCCCGTGATATGCCTCAATTCCCTGCACATAGTGAGGATGATGTCCCACAACCAGGTCTGCCCCAGCGTCGATGAGCAGCTGTAAATCCCGGCGGAGCCTCGGCGACGGGCTGTCGGTGTATTCTACTCCTCCGTGATAGCTCACGACTATCAGGTCAACCTTGGAACGCAACTCCCCGATATCGCGCCCGCACTGCATGCTGTCATACAATGCTATGTGTCCTGCCCAAGGACCCTTGAGATTCACGAACTGAGCATAGGCGAGAAATCCTATGCGTATCCCCTCCCGTTCCACAATTACCGGGATTGAACCTGCCACTGAGTCGAACGACGTCCCGACGACCCTTACTCCGGATCCCTGGAGATGAACGATCGTCTCGCGCAGAGCCCTCATTCCGTAGTCAAATGCATGATTGTTCGCTGTCGAAACTACGGAAACGTTCGCCTCCCTGAGCGACTCCGCCCCGGACGGAGGCCCTGTGAAAATGAGATTGTACTTCGGGTGTTGCGTCTCGCCGTCCTGATCTGAGAGCTGGCTCTCGAGATTCACGAAGACTACATCTCCTTTCGAGAGCGTGCTGCTCACATACCGAAATGGATAACCGATGTCGCCGTGAACCAACTCCTGCCCGACCATACGACCGAGGTTGACATCTCCGAACAGGAGAAGAGAAATCGCCCGATCGGACTGCGACGGCTGACCCATCAGGGCGCCGCAATTGAACATTGTCAGTACGGCAAGAATGTACCGTACTCTCAATGTCAGTTCCTCACCGTAAAGAACAAGTAGACGATCAGAAACGCTCCGCCGATCATCAGTATCGGTCCAAGTAACTTGTCAAAAAGCGTGCGCTCTCCATCGTGAACATCCGAGACCATTCCTGCATCTTCCCGAAATGCCACCGTGTCAACATCCTGCCGCTTGAAGAGCCCCAGGTATTCCGCCATGGCCGTATCATTAGACGTGTGCCGGGCCTCGATGGCAGTCTGAATCTCACGCCGATATTCACCGTTCGCCAGACCTGCGTAGCGAACACTTTGATCCAACACATTTAACTGTATGGACTGTTTCAAGCTGGAGGGGGAGCTCTGCAGGGAGACGCGAATCCCCTTGCGTCCGAGGAGGTCGAGAAACGCATTCTCGACGAGCGCCCGCGCCGTTCCCCCCGTCACGAGGATCCCCACATTGTCCACTCCACTGATGGAGGGGCTCATCTTCTTGAAGCTCTCATCAGCGATGCTCGCCGCCTGTGATCGCAACACCAAAGCTGCGCTCATTCCCACTGTTTGTGCCTGAAGGCCGGTGAGGAAGGTCAGAACCACCAGGCCCGCAAAGCGGACTATCCGTGCGATTCGCTGGGAGATCATCGAGGTCAAGCGTAGATTCCGCGCAATTTCAGTGTACGGGCAACCTTGTCGATTGCGAGGATATATGCTCCAATCCGTAGGGTCACATTATATCGTTCAGCGGTTTCATACACCGCATCAAAAGCATCTTCCATCATTCTTTCAAGCCTGCTATTCACACGATCAAGCGTCCAGAAGAATCCGACGCGATCTTGCACCCATTCGAAGTACGACACCGTCACACCCCCGGCGTTCGCCAATATGTCGGGAATAACCAGAATCCCCTTCTCCTGAAGGATCGGATCAGCGTGCGCAGCCGTCGGTCCGTTGGCTCCTTCGCAGATGATTTTCGCCTTGATCTTCGGTGCGTTGAGATGGGTAATCTGGTCTTCCTTCGCAGCCGGGACAAGAACATCACACTCGAGTTCGAGCAGCTCATTGGCGTTCATCGTTTCAGCGCCGGGAAAACCGGCAAGCGTCCGGTTGTTTTGCACCCAAGCCAACGCCTTCTCGATGTCAATCCCCTTCTTGTTGTAGAATGCTCCGCTGATGTCTCCGATGCCGATAATCTTGCACCCTTGCTCACGGAGCAGCTGCGCTGTCACGGATCCAACGTTTCCAAAACCTTGTACGACGACCGTCGTGTCCTTCGGCTTCAAGCCGAGCTTCCGGAGTGCTTTGGTCGTGACGATCATGCAACCTCTCCCCGTCGCTTCCCTTCTCCCCAATGAACCTCCCAGTAGCAGCGGCTTGCCCGTCACAACAGCGGGTTCCGTTTTCCGCATGTGCATACTGTAGGTATCCATGATCCACGCCATCACCTGCTCGTTCGTGTTCATATCGGGAGCAGGAACATCGCGATCCGGGCCAAACACATCGATGAGGTTGGAAGTGTACCGACGCGTAATCTTTTCCAGGACGAGCGGACTCAACTTCGACGGATCGCATCGCACACCCCCCTTCGCACCACCGAAGGGAATGTTCAAGACTGCACATTTCCACGTCATCCAGGCGGCAAGGGCCTTGACCTCATCCAACGTCACATCAGGAGAATATCTGAGACCTCCTTTGGAGGGACCAAGGATATCGTTGTGTATGACGCGATAGCCCTCAAAAACTGCGACTTCACCCGAATCCATCGCTATGGGAATGGAGACGATAACCTGCCTGACAGGCCTCTTCAGATACTCATAGACACCGGGTTCAAGATTCAGAAGATGTGCAGCGACGTCGAATCGTTGCATCATCGACTCAAAGGGGTTCTCCTTGCTTAGAAGCGGAGCCGGTTCCTGATATGTGTAAGGCTGCTGCTGTCTCATCTCGTCCTCCATCCCCTCGTCGACACCTAGTGGATTCCTCCCATCGCCATTTCCTCAAGCCGCGCAATGCGTTCCTCAGTGGGGGGATGTGTGGAAAACAGCTTCGCCATTCCACCTCCCCGAAGCGGATTGACGATAAACATATGCGCTGTTGCGGTGCCGGCATTCTCCATAGGAATCCGTTCTGTACCGCTCTCCAGCTTCTTGAGAGCATTCGCAAGACTGAGAGGTCGGCCACTAATCTGCGCACCCCCCTCATCCGCGGCGAATTCACGCGAACGAGAGATGGCAAACTGTATCAGCATGGCAGCGACCGGCGCGAGGACCAGAAGAAGAATCTCTCCCAGCGGATTTGAGTTATCACGATCTCTGCTTCCGCCACCAAATATCGAAGCGAACATTGCCATTCTCGACATGAACATAATTGCGCCTGCCATTGCAGCGACAATCGTTCCGGTGAGGATATCGCGGTGCTTCACGTGTGCCAACTCGTGACCTATAACACCTTCGAGCTCATCCTCACTGAGCAAACTCAGAATTCCTTCCGTCGCAGCCACCGCTGCATGCTCAGGATTCCTACCAGTCGCAAAAGCATTTGGCGAGTCTCCAGGGATAATGTAGACCTTTGGCATCGGAAGCTGGGCCTGCGTTGCGAGCTTTCGGACGATCGCATAGAGCCTCGGCGCATCCTGCTCACTTACCTCCTTTGCTCCATAACTCATCAGGACGATCTTGTCTGAAAACCAGTACATCCCAAAGTTCATCAATAATGAAAATGCAAAAGCCAGCACAAGCCCCTGTTCCTGGCCAAGCCACTGACCCACAAGCATCATCAATGCCATCATCAGGACCATCAAGCCGACGGTCTTCACGGTACCCATACAAATCTCTCCTTCCCAATCAAAAGCGGTTCTTTCCCTATGTCAAAGTAATTTATGAAAAAAACCAAGCAGATTCAATGAATTTCAAGGCTTGTGTACAGTCCGGAGGGTCCTCAAATGCAGGATTCGACCTCATCTCCAGGGAAAACGCGGTAGCAATAGTCTCAAGAGGGTTTTTCAGAGGAGCGCATGCCGTTCGTCGAGCGGATGCGCTTGAGTGATTGTTCGACCAACGAGGGATCTTCATCAAGGAAGTGGCGCGAAAACCGACGAGCCCGCTGAACTTCAAGGGAATCGATTTCTGCAGAGATCAGGTCCTGTTCAAAGAGCTTTGCTGTGGAGACCATAACTCCGCCAGGATTGATCACAGCTGATCCGCCCCAAAAGTTGACGCCGTCCTCATAGCCTACGCGATTGGAAAAAACTAGATATGAGCTCAAAAGCCTCGCGTATGCACGGTGTTGCTCGTGATTCACGCGCGCGGCGTCCATGTCGGAGCTTCCAGGGGCAATCCGTGAAGGGCTTGCAGTAAGCGAAAAAATGACCTCCGCGCCATCCAGTGCAAGCAGATACGGCAGGGACATGTGCCAGAGATCCTCACACACGAGAAGACCAAACCGTCCGTGCTTTGAATCGAACGCAGCAACTTCTCTACCCTTACTGAAGTAGCGTCCCTCTTCGAACATTCCATACGTCGGAGGATAGATTTTCCTATGTATGTGCTTCACCAAACCATCTTCCAGGAAGACAGCGGAGTTGTAAACCCCATGGTTTTCCGCACTCTCCACAAGACCGAAGACGATCGTTACCGACTTGCTTGCCTCCTTGAGAGCAGACAGGCGAGGATCCGTGAAAGGATTCAGTGCGATCTCCCACGCGAGATCACGCAGCGTATAGCCGGTGAGGCTGAGCTCCGGAAAAACCACCAGCTGAGCTCCCCCGAGCTTTGCCTTTTCGACAACTTCGAGATGATGGCTGAGATTACGTTCTATGTTTCCGACGGCAGCGTCGACTTGTGCGACGGCTAACTTGAATTTCATAAAGGGCAATGTCAATATTCACATTTACAAACAACGCGTGACCCCGGAAGTTCCGGCCTAGGAAAGGTCTACTGTGTTCGGTAGCTCGTTCTTGTCTCCCGGACGAGCTGGAAAATGCTGCGCCAGGTGATCAGCGACACTGCGGACAGCATCCAGCAATCCCTGACGGTATTCCTTTTTCGCGAAGGATCCGGCCATTGTCTGCGCGACTGAGCGCCAGGTGTCAGGCACCACCTTCTGGTTAATGTGCTCATCCGCGAGGATGAAGAACTCACGCGCTTCCAGGAGAATAAAAATCAGTATTCCGGTCCTCTCTTTTGTCTTCATCATGCCGAGATGGACAAACTCATGACGAGCCAGTTGCTCAACCGTCATCGATCGCTCTTTCCTCGATCGCTTCTGCCGGACTGCCACGCGGATCTCGCCCGAGGTACGTTTCTCCTGTTCAGCGATAGCATCCGCAATATCTTTCAGGTCTTGCTTGGAGAGAAAGCCTTTGACCAAATTAGCCACACGTCACCTCAGGATAGGTCAATCATTTTGATGTCTTTGATGTACTGAACTGTCTTGTCTTCTTTCAGATTGATCAGCTTTTCCATTTTCGATTCAATCCGTTCGACATTCTCACGAATGATGGCAAGGTACTTCGCCCTTTTCTCGGAATTGCCGTTCTTGATCAGCACATCTACAATCCCCTTCATATTCTGGAGCGGTATCGTGATCTCTCCCGTAATCCCTACGATCATCTCTTGCATGGCCTCGAGTCGTTTCTGGCGAATCTCCAGCTCAGCAACTTCCTTCTGAAACTTACGCTTCTCTACGACAGTCATGATCGTCTTCGGCAGAATCGGAGTGCTGATTTCCTCTTTGACCAGGTAGTCACGCACACCCAGCTTCATGACTTCCACGGCGAGACCCATATCCTTGTTTACCGTCAAGAAGATCACCGGTGTTTCGACCTCCTTCTCCTTCAGCGCACGCGTGATCTCGAGCCCGTTCATCCCCGGAAGAAAGTAATCCATGAGTATAACATCAACAGTCGGGTTGCGAACAGCTTCGTCGATACCCTCTGCTCCGTTTTCTTTCCAGATGACTTCAATCTCTGCGTCTTCAAACCGGCTCAGATAGATCTTCACGAGTTTGGCGAAGTCGACGTTGTCTTCGACGAGCAGAACGCTAATATGCTTTCTAGCAGCCATAGAGCTCTCAGATTTTGTTTGGATTTCTCGTTGCTTTCGACCAGGATGCTTGCATTGACTGGAACATTGGATTTACGTCGTTCAGGATCGCAGATTTCGAAACATAGCTGCTTGCCCCGAGTTCGTATGCCTTCCGGACGTCTTCTTCCCGTTCTGAGCTGCTGACGATAATAACGGGGATTGCTTTGGTAGTCTCTTCCTCCTTGAGCAACCGGAGGACTTCCCTCCCGTCAAGTCGGGGAAGGTTCAAATCGAGAAAGATAATGTCCGGTTTTGCCGCCTGTTCTGCAGTAAGCTTTCTCAAATACTCGAGGGCGATCCCGCCATCCTCAAAGTACGTGAATTCATCCTGGCGGCCATTCTTCTTGAATGCCCACTGCAGGATTTTTGCATGATCGCGGTTGTCATCGATCAGCAGAATTTTCAACGGCCCTTCTGTCAACTCCACCGGTTCTCTCATACTCTTGGTATTGTAAAATAAAATGTTGTTCCTTGTCCGACAGTCGATTCCACCCAGATCTTTCCACCGAGCGACTCAATGATCTTCCGGACGATCGTCAGCCCCGCACCAACCCCTTCATACTCGTCCTTTCGATGAAGACGCTGAAAGATGAGGAATATCTTGTCAAAATGCGTCGGCTCAATTCCGATGCCATTATCCCGTACAAAGAGAGTCGTGGCCTCGGGCGAAACTGTCGAACCGATTTCGATGCGTGGCACCGGCTTGTCGCAGAATTTCAGGGCATTGGCGATCAAGTTGCGGAACACGATCCGCAGATGCGTGTCCACGGCGACGACGTCTGCCAGTCCTTCCTCCACGATGATTTCCGCCTTCCCTTCACGGATCGAGAACCGTAATTCCTCGAGGACATCGGTTATCAGCGGCGCCAACTCGATCCTTGTTCTCTTCTCTGTTAGCTTGCTGATGCGCGACAGGAGGAGAAGATCGTCAATGAGCCGCTTCATATGAAGGCATGAGTCCATAACAGCCTGAAGATACTCGCGGCCGCCTTCATCCAGTTGCTGCTGGTATTCATGCCAGAGCATCTTCGCATACCCCTCGACGCTGATCAGAGGCTCTTTGAGGTCATGCGAAACTACGTATGTGAAATCGTCCAGCTCCTTGTTGCGCGCCTCGATCTCACGTGACTTCCGGATCGTTTCCTGGTACAGCTGAGCCTTCTCAATCGAGATGCCGGCCAGGTGTGCAATGCTCTGGAGAAGCGTCAGATGTTCGTGCGAGTACATCTCCGGTTCATACGAATGCACCGAGAGCACTCCAATGGTCTTTTGCTTCGAAACCATGGGGACCATCATAAGCGAGGCGGCCACCGATTCTCCTTCGGAGGAGGTCGACGACTCATCCCCTCGATTCCTCAACTGAAGCAGAGGCTTTCGCAAGGAAATGACTTTCGCTGCGCTGGTCGATTTCTCGAGCGAGTGGGGACCCTGCGGGACCGCAATCTCTTCCCTCAAGCCATTAACGATATCAATGGCATAAACAGGTTTGATTTCCTTCCTCTCCTCATCGTAGAGATCGATGAAGAAACCGTCGACCGGGATAACTTTTTCGATTTGCTGGTACGTGGTTCGCGCGATCTCCTCCGTATTCAAAGTCTCGGTCAACGCACTGCTCAAGTCATACAGCACCTGCAATCTCTGGAGCTGCCGGCTCAACTCCTCCCGTGATGCCTGGCGCTCGCTGATGTCGCGTGCAATGTTGACCATCAGGACAGGATCACCCGTGGCGTTCCGAAGCAAAGTTGTATTCAAGCTGACTGCGACCCGTTCTCCGCTTTTTCGCAACCACGTGATGTCAAAATCGCGCAGCACGTTATGTTCGCGCAGCTTTTCCAGCCAGCTCATGAACGACCGCAGGCTCTCTTCCGGCACCCAGGGATACGGAATCTCAGCGGCGAAGGCCTCGCGACGCGTGAACCCGGTAAACCGTTGAAACTCGTCGTTCACATCCAGCACCTTCCCCCGGAGGTCTGTGATCACGAGCGCATCGACCATTGAATTAATCACGTTCCGCAGAAGGCTTTCGGAGTCGGTGAGACGCTTCTCAAGCTCTTTTCGATCAGTGATATCACTGATCGTCAGGTTCAACCCCGGGGCCCCCCTGTACCAAATCAGGTCGAAGGAAGTCTCCACGTCAATCGTGGATCCTCCCTGCCTGATCATCCGCGTCTCGAAGCGCACAGGGATCGCCTCTCCCCTGAAAACCCGATGCTGAAGAAGTGAAAAGAACATCCGTGATCCGTCATCGAGGAACTCCCGGATTTCCTTTCCCACAATGTCCTGGCCTGACCGATAGCCCAGAAGCTTGCAGAATGTGGGATTAACAACAGCGATACTGTCATTCTGGAGGATGCCGATCCCGTACGGCGAATGCTGAAAAAGGGAATGATAGTCTGTATCCTCATCTCCCCAGGGAAGCGAGAAAAATTCATCAAGCAGCGCTGTGGTACCACGTTGCTTCACCGCCGGATGGTCCTTGGATGAGTGCTCGTGAATGCGGGCGAGACCAATCAGTCGGAGTCCGCCATCGAGATTCGTAGCCCTTAGCCGGAGCCTCAGCAGCTTCCCCTCCTTTTGCTCGAATGCGACTTCTGCGTCCAAAGGCTCGCCGTGAGAAAGCCGCGCCTGAAAACCTCCGACGGTGCTTGTTCCATGGAGTGTGAAGATTGCGTCGAGTGTTTTGCGGAGGAGGACATTGCGCCTGCGATTGAGCAGCTTAAGAGCGCTTTCATTCGCCTCGACGCAGTGGCCAAACCGATCTGTGATCAGGAGTGGAATGAACGACCTGCTAAATGCCGACTGGAATGCTTCGCGATAATCCACGACTGGGTTCTTTTGCTCCACCTTCACGAGAACGGTCTTTCGTCTCGGTGTCTTTTCCCCGGCCCCTGCTGGTCGTCGGCGATATGTGGCAGACGTGTTTCTCACGATGCAGAAAGAATTTTTGCAGGGTGTGTTGTCCGATGGACAAACGTTGAGAGTTCCCGTATGCGATCGAGAAGCATTCGGAACTTCTCAGGCTTGAGCGATTGAAAACCGTCCGAAAGCGCCGCCTGGGGATCCTGATGGACTTCCACCATCAGTCCATCCGCTCCAGCCACGATCGCCGCCTCCGCCATGGGAGCAACGAGATCCCAGGCTCCCGTCCCGTGACTGGGATCGACGATAATCGGCAAATGTGAGAGCTTCTTGATGACAGGGACTGCATTCAAGTCAAGCGTGTTTCGTGTGTACGTCTCGAATGTGCGGATTCCCCGTTCGCACAAGATGATGTCGTAGTTCCCTCTTGAGGCTATGTATTCGGCTGACAGCAAAAGTTCTTCGATCGTTGCTGAAAGACCGCGCTTCAGGATGACAGGACGCTTCAGATCTCCAACCTGCTCGAGAAGCGAGAAATTGTACATATTGCGCGCGCCGATCTGCAGCACGTCTGCAAACTGCGCCACCAGAGGGAGCGTCTCTGTGTCTTTTACTTCCGTTACGACATGCATTCCAGTCTTGTCCGCCGCCTCACGCAGCAACTCGAGCCCCTCGTTCTTGAGTCCCTGGAAAGAGTACGGGGAGGTACGAGGCTTGAAAGCGCCGCCTCGCAGAAATTTCACTCCCATGCCACTCAGGATCTCAGCAATTTCCAAAATTTGTTCACGGCTCTCGACGGAGCATGGACCGGCGATCATCGTCAATTCCGGTCCACCGATACGATCAGCACCAACTGAGACAACCGTGTTCTCAGGTTTCACTTCCCGGCTCACAAGCTTGTATGGCTTCGAGACAGGAACGGCATCCTCGACACCAGGAAGGCTCCTAAACAAGTCCGGATCAAGCCCACCTTTGTTGCCCGTGATGCCGATGGCAACGCGTTGCGCTCCCGGGATTTCGTGAGGCATGTAGCCAAGGGAAACGATCTTCTGTTTTACCCGATCGATCTGATCCTTGGTCACTTCCTGATTCATTAAAACAAGCATTGCACCGCTCCGAAGTCAATCACACATTCACCAGCTGCCCGAAGAACCTCCTCCTCCAGCCATTCCGCCTCCCCCGCTGAACCCGCCCCCACCTCCAAACGAGCCTCCGCCGAAACCTCCGCCTCCAATATATGGCCACCCCCAGCCCGAGCGATACATTGATCCTTTCGAGCCGATTACGGCACGTCGCCGCGAGCTGAACATGGGAAGCACAAACGCCCCCATGAATCCGAAGAAGAACAACATCATAATGATTGATGTTAAGGGTGCCTTCTTCCCACGTGGCTCAACCTTGTACTCACCAGCGGTCGCTGAGATGATGGCCGAAACCGCCCCGTCAAGTCCACCGTAGAAATCCCCCGCTCTGAAGCGAGGATTGATCTCCCGTTCCCGAATCTGTGTCGTGGCGGCATCGGTGAGCGCTCCCTCGAGTCCGTACCCAACTTCGATCCTGACTTTGTGGTCTTCCTTGGCGATAAGGATGAGTACCCCGTTGTCTTTCCCCTTCTGTCCCAGCTTGTTCTTCTCGAAGACCCGCATTGAATAGTCTTCGAGCGCTCCACCTTCGAGGGAATTGATCATGAGGATGGCGACCTGGGTCGAAGTGGAGTCCTCAAATAGCTTGAGACGAGTCTCAAGAGCACGCCATTGATTGAAGTTCAGCGTGTTTGTAAAGTCGGTCACGCGCTGCTGCAACTGTGGCACCGCAGGTTGCGCGAAGAGGTATCCGGGCCAGAGCGACAGCAGTACCAGCAGTAGAAATCGAACTGTTCGCATGAGGATTCCTTAGAATTGAACTTTGGGCGCCTGGTCTGCACCAGTGGCTGCCGAGAAGTAGGCCTTATCTTTGAACCCACCCATGGATGCTATGAACGAAGCAGGAAACCGCCGAATCATAGTGTTGTAGGACTGCACCGTCTCATTGAATCGGCGCCGCTCTACCGAAATCCGGTTTTCCGTCCCTTCCAACTCTTTCTGGAGAGTGAGGAAGTTCTCATTCGAGCGGAGAGTCGGATAATTCTCAGTTACTACAAGAAGCCGTGACAGCGCCGAACCCAGTCCATCCTGGGCCTGCTGGAACTTCGCAAATGCCTTAGGATCATTGAGGACTTCAGGAGTAATGGACATCTGACCAACCCGAGATCGGGCGTTGGTGACGTTTTCGAGGACTTCCCGTTCCTGCTTCGCGAAGCCTTTGACGGTCTCGACCAGGTTCGGTATGAGGTCATAACGGCGTTGGTATTGATTCTCGACCTGACCCCATCCAGCCTTAACTCCTTCCTCTGCACTGACGATCCTGTTATTGACAGAAATGCCATACCCAACAAAGCCGAGGACGATAAGTACCAACACACCCACGACGCCCAGGACTATCGCTAATGTTCGATTCATAGGAAGACTCCCGTATTATTGGAAAATCTATATTTGCGCAGTTTGTGTAAACGATTTCCTGAGCATTGTAGCAAAAGTTGGCTGGAAAAACAAGGAGTGTGGGATCGGTGAGTGACAACAGGTTCTGACGATGAGCAAGGCGTGCCGTTCTTGAATCCCGGCAATTATAGATGAAATAACCAGAAAGGCGACACGCAGGTCGCCTTTCTTGTTGACAATCTCTTCGTTTCAGGCGGTTAAGCTACCGAAGAAGCACTCTTGAAATGACAATCTTCTGGATTTCGGTGGTTCCTTCGTAAATCTCCGTGATCTTCGAATCCCGGAGATATCGTTCCACATGGTACTCTCGCATATAGCCATATCCGCCATGGATCTGAACGGCTTCCAGTGCACAGTGAACAGCGGTCTTGGATGCGAAGAGTTTTGCCATCGCGGCTTCTGCGGCATACGGCTCTTTTCGGTCTTTCAAGGATGCGGCGTGGAGAATGAGATGCCGTGCTGCCTCGATATCTGTTGCCATTTCAGCGAGCTTAAACTGAATCGCCTGCAACTCTGCGATAGGTTTTTCAAACGCCTTCCGCTCCTTGCTATACTTGATCGAGGCATCCAGCGACGCCTCAGCGATCGCCAGGCCCTGAGCCGCAATGCCTATCCGCCCCCCATCCAATGTCTTGAGGGCAAACTTGATACCGAATCCCTCTTCGCCTATCCGGTTTGCAGCGGGAACTCTGCACTCTTCGAATGCAAGTGAAACGGTGTCTGAACTTCGGATCCCCATTTTCTTTTCTTTTTTTGCAACGGAGAATCCGGGTATCCCTTTCTCCACGATGAAGGCGCTGATGCCGCGCGCACCTTTGGATCGATCAGTCGCGGCCATCACGAGTACGACATCCGCATTGGCACCGTTCGTAATGAAGTTCTTGGTCCCGTTAAGGACATACTCGTCTCCCTCCCGCCTGGCAGTCGTACGCTGGTTGGTCGCATCACTTCCCGCCTCAGGCTCCGAAAGAGCAAATGCACCGAGTTTCTTGCCGGAAGCAAGGTCAACGAGGAAGCGCTGCTTCTGCTCTTCTGTCCCAAAGGATTCCAGCCCCCAGCAGACCAGTGAGTTGTTGACCGACATGATCACACACGCGGAAGCATCTACCTTTCCTATCTCTTCAAGCGCCAGCACATATGAGATCGTATCGAGACCTGCCCCGCCGTATTGCTCGGAGACCATCATTCCCATGAACCCGAGCTCACCCATTTTCTTCACCGCTTCATACGGGAATTCCTCCTTCTCATCGCGCTCAATCACTGTGGGCGCGAGTTCATCCTGCGCGAACTTTCTCGCAGTATCCCTGATCATCAGGTGAGTGTCTGAGTACTGAAAATTCATGCGTCCCCGTCAGGTTGTCGTGTATGTGTAAAAACCTTTGCCGGATTTTCGACCGAGATGGCCGGCAGCAACCATTTTCTTCAGCAGCGGGCATGGGCGGTATTTCGAATCCCCTAATCCCTTATGCAGAACCTCCATGATCGAGAGGCACACATCTAACCCGATGAAGTCTGCCAGCGTCAGCGGACCCATCGGATGATTCATACCGAGTTTCATGACTGTGTCGATCGATTCGGGCGTCGCAACGCCTTCCATCACGCAGTACATCGCTTCGTTCAGCATCGGCAGGAGCACGCGGTTAGACACAAAACCGGGATAATCGTTTACCTCGACCGGCACCTTTTCAAGCGACTCTGAAAGCAACTTGACGGTCTGATAAGTGTCATTCGATGTTGCTAGCCCGCGGATCACTTCGACCAGTTTCATCACAGGGACCGGGTTCATGAAGTGCATCCCGATAACTTTGTCAGGCCTCGATGTCACTGCCGCCAATTCGGTGATTGAAATGGACGACGTGTTCGAAGCGAGAATCGTCGTCGGCAGCGCATACCTGTCGAAATCCTTGAAGAGTTGCTTCTTAATCGGTTCGTTCTCCGTAGCGGCTTCGATGATGAGATCGACCCCCTCACATGCCTCTTCCAGATTGAGGACCGCCCTGATCCTCGAAAGCGTTTCAGCTTTCTTCTCTTCGGTAATCGTCCCTTTCTTGACCTGACGATCAAGGTTGGATCGGATGGTTGCCAGGCCACGATCGATGAAATCCTGCTTTATGTCATGAAGCGTCACAGGATAGCCGTACTGCGCGAACGCGTGGGCAATACCATTCCCCATTGTTCCGGCTCCAACCACCGTCACAGCTCTTATCTGTCCTGTTCCCATAGGCGTAAATCCTGATCCTGTTGTGGTCCTACAAAACCCTACTTGATGAGCTCGACAATCACTGCACTCGCCTCGCCGCCGCCGATACAGATTGCGGCCATTCCACGCCTCTTGTTTCGCTGCTTCAAAGCATGCACCAGGGTGACAAGAATGCGTGCGCCGCTTGCCCCGATCGGATGTCCAAGAGCCACAGCGCCACCATTGACATTCAACTTCTCGGTCTCGATCCCGACCAGCTTCTGAACTGCAAGCGAGACGACAGCGAATGCTTCGTTCACCTCAAACAGATCGATGTCCTGCACCTTCAGCCCGGCTTTCAACAATACCTTCGCGATAACATCGGCCGGTGCCGTCGTGAACCACTCCGGCTTCTTTGCGGAGGACGCGAACGCGACGACGCGGGCCAGCGGTTGCACGCCTAACGCGGCTGCTTTTTGTGCGGACATAAGTGACAGGGCGGCTCCGCCATCGTTGATTTTCGACGCGTTCGCGGCTGTCACCGTCCCATCTTGTTGAAACGCTGGCTTCAGCTTGGGGACCTTGTCGAAATTTGTCTTAAACGGTTCCTCGTCCTGCTCCACGATTGTGTCCCCCTGCTTACTCTTGATCGTGACAGGAACAACTTCTTCTTTAAACCTTCCTTCGGCCCAGGAACTCTGCGATCGCTTGTAGCTGAGAATCGCGAATTCATCCTGCGCTTCACGCGGGATGGAACATTCTCTTGCACATATCTCCGCAGCGTTTCCCATATGGAAATCGTTGTAGACATCCCACAAACCATCTTTGATCATCGAGTCGATGATCTTGCCGTGCCCCATTCTGTACCCCTCGCGGGCCTTTTCCAGGATGTAAGGAGAATTCGACATGCTCTCCATACCTCCGGCGATAATGGAATCTGCGTCTCCGAGCTGGATCGCCTGTGATGCAAGCATCACCGCCTTCAAACCGGACCCGCACATCTTGTTAATTGTCAGACACTCGACTGACTCCGGCAGCCCCGCGAACAGTGCAGCTTGTCGTGCCGGGGCCTGGCCAAGGCCAGCGGTAAGGACGTTTCCCATGATCACTTCCTGGACATCACTTTTCTTTATTCCAGCCCTCCGCACCGTCTCCTCAACCACAAGAGCTCCGAGCTTGGGAGCACTCACTGATGCGAGCGATCCCATGAATGAGCCAATAGGAGTCCTGCAGGCACCCACGATGACGACATCGTTTGCCATAGACTATTCTTTCCGCAATGATTGATACATCAGGAAGGACTCGCGCTGCACGCCACCATCATACCTCCACCTCGTTCCCTGCACTCTGGTCAGCTATTCATCGACTTCAGGAACTCCTTGTTGGACTTCGTGCCTCTCATCTTCTCCATCAGGAATTCCATTGCGTCAACGGGTGTGAGATCGCTGAGCAACTTTCGAAGGATCCAGACCCGATTGAGTTCTTCGGCATCCTGGAGCAATTCTTCTTTACGTGTTCCAGACCGGTTGACATCCATTGCCGGGAAGACACGCCGGTCACTCAACTTGCGGTCGAGGACAATTTCGTTGTTGCCGGTGCCTTTGAATTCCTCAAAGATCACCTCGTCCATTCTGCTGCCGGTTTCGACAAGGGCCGTAGCAATGATGGTCAAGCTTCCACCCTCCTCGATGTTACGCGCTGCACCGAAGAACCGTTTGGGCCTGTGGAGTGCATTGGCGTCGACACCACCAGAAAGGATCTTCCCGCTATGTGGAATAACGGTGTTGTGCGCACGTGCAAGGCGCGTGATGCTATCCAGCAAGATAACCACATCCTTCTTCGCTTCGACAAGGCGCTTCGCCTTTTCCAGCACCATGTCAGACACCTGGACGTGCCGCTCGGGTGGTTCGTCGAATGTTGAACTGACCACCTCAGCGCTCACGGTCCGCTCCATATCGGTTACTTCTTCCGGACGTTCGTCGATGAGCAGTACGATGAGCTTAACTTCGGGATGATTACGGGTGATGCTGTTTGCGATCTTCTGGAGGAGGATCGTTTTACCAGCCTTGGGAGGCGACACGATCATACCACGCTGGCCTTTTCCTATAGGGGCCAGAAGGTCCATAATCCTCATCGAATACTCGCCCGGCACCGTCTCGAGCTTGAGGCGGTTCGTTGGATAGAGCGGCGTTAGGTTGTCGAACAGGGTCCGTTCCCGGATGACATCCGGATGGTCGTCATTGACCGCCTCGACACGGAGAAGTGCGAAGAACCGCTCGCCTTCTTTTGGAGGCCGAACCTGACCGCTGACGCTATCGCCCGTGCGAAGCCCGAATTTTTTGATCTGCGACGGAGAAACGTAAATATCGTCCGGAGACGGAAGGTAGTTGTAGTTGACGGATCTCAAGAATCCATAGCCGTCCGGAAGCACTTCAAGGACGCCCTTGCTGAAGCTGAGGCCGTCTTTCGTCGTCTGGGCTTCGAGAATCTTGAAAATGAGTTCCTGTTTTCGGAGATCACTGTATCCGGAAATATTCAGTTCTTTTGCGACCTCATTCAGCTCAGCGATCTTTTTGGACTTGAGTTCGGTAATGTCCATTGGCATAATAAAACAATCCTATTGGTAGAGAGATGGAATTGGCAAACCTAGAAGATGAAACCCTCTTTATTTAACTGAGGATGACCTACGTCGAAGTATCAAAGGTTGGGAGTAACGAATTGGCGATTTAGAAGTGAATTGGTTGGACGACTAACGACAAGTACGGAAGAAACTCCTTGAACTTCAAGGATAATATACCCGAATGGGCTTTGATTGTCAAGCCCTTTTTCGTTCCAACGCCGCCATCGCTTCACCAACAACGAAATGTGACCCTGTGATGAGAATAGTTCCCTCGTTCCCCGCAAGCTGAAGAGCAACCCTGATTCCTTCCTCCACACTGAGTGCCGCCCGGGTTTTGCATTTTTCCCTCTCGAACGCTGCCGCGACATCACTCGCCGGCCTGGACCGTGAGGTGTGAGCCGCCACTGCCACTGCCTGATGTGCTATGCGTCCGAGATCGTGCACCATCGAAGTGTAGTCCTTGTCCTTGACGACACCAAACACGACAATCGGCTTGTCTATCTTCAAACGCTTCCATGTATCACAGAGGTTCCGCATTGCATCGGAATTGTGAGCGACATCGGCGATGATGAGAGGATGCTCACGAATCACCTCCAACCTACCCGAGAGTCCCGTCAGTTGCTGAATGGCGGAGAGACCCGTCCGAACCGCTGCCTCTCCGACTGCAAACTTCGTGGCCCCCCTCAGTGTCTCAACTGTTGACAACGCTATGCCGAGATTCCCAATCTGATACTTTCCGGCAAGCGAGATGTTCAGTTTTTTGAACGAGGTTTTTCCCACGGTGAAGTCGACAACCGTTCCGTTCAGGCTCGATTCTCTCACCCTTGCCCGATATTGCGTGCCCAGGATGAGCGGAGCGTGCTTCTCCTTGCAGATTCGTTTGAGCACCAGAAGGGCGCGCCCATCCGAAACGCCCGTGATACATGGCGTACCCACCTTGACAATCCCCCCCTTTTCATACGCGATCTTCCCAAGTGTACCGCCGAGGATCTCCGTGTGTTCCAATCCGATGTTCGTGATAACGGACACCAGGGGACGCAGGACGTTCGTCGAGTCGAGCCGGCCACCCAGACCGGTTTCTATGACCGCTATATCCACCTCTTCCTGCGCAAAATATGCAAACGCTATCGCCGTCGTGGCTTCAAAAAAGGTGGGGCGATATCTCTTGATGGATCCTTTCAGGCGACTCGTGATTTCGGCGACCGCTTTGCGGGGAATCACCTTGCCTCCGATTCGAATTCTCTCCTCAAAGTCCACAAGGTGCGGTGAGGTGTAGAGTCCGGTTTTGTATCCGGCTGCCGACAGCATCGCGGCCAGCATCGAAGCGGTAGAACCTTTCCCGTTTGTTCCGGCGATATGGATAGAGGGAAATTTCCTGTGAGGATTCTTCAGCTCTTTCAGGAGCCGTGAAATCCCCTCGAGGCCGAACTTCATTCCGAGCCGTTCAATCCCGAAGAGAAGTTGAATGGATTGAGTGTAGGTGAGCAAGGGGAGAAGAGAATAGGTTAGAGCCAGGATTGAATAACAGAAAACTGCACATTGGACTCCATCGCACCAACAAGTTGCCCGACATCAGAAAGCCCCTGCCCCTCTGCAAAGGCACGGAGACCCTTCGCAACCTTGACACCGGTTGCGGGATCGATAAAGTTCGCGGTACCCACCTGCACAGCCGAGGCGCCAACAAGAAGGAATTCGACAGCATCCTCAGCGTTCATGATTCCACCGATGCCGATGATAGGGATTTTCACAACTTGTGCAACCTCGTATACTTTGGCAAGCGCAATGGGCTTGATCGCAGGACCGGAGAGTCCGCCGGTCACCGTGGAGAGCTTCGGTTTCCGTGCACGGATATCAACTGCCAAACCTATGAGCGTGTTGATGACGGAGACGGCATCTGCGCCGGCCTCCTCGACTGCTTTCGCGAACTCCGAGATGTGCGTAACATTCGGAGTCAGCTTCATGATCAAAGGTTTCTGCGTCAACGGGCGGAGTCGCGTGGTGATCTGGCGGGTCATGTCGCAGTTGGTGCCAAAGTTCAGGCCGCCTTCTCTGACGTTGGGGCACGAGACATTTATTTCGTATCCGGCGATTCCCTCGTGCTGTTCGAGGAGCGTAAGCACATCGCAATATTCCTGAACCGAGCTTGCTGCGATATTCGCGATGATCGTCGTCTTCAGAGTTTTCAGATACGGCAGCTTTTCCTGGATAAACGCATGCACCCCGATGTTGGCCAGGCCGATCGAGTTTAACATACCGCTCGCGGTCTCAACGATCCGGCGCGGCGGATTTCCGTCACGCGGCTTCCACGATAGCGATTTGGTGCATATCCCCCCAAGCTCGTTGGCATCCACAAGATGTTTGACTTCATCGCCGTACCCGAACGTGCCTGACGCAACCAGCACCCGATTCTTGAACTCGACGCCCCGTATGGAGAAGGATTCTTTTACCATCTAACGAAGTATGATGTCTTTGATGTTAAATGTTGGGCCATCTGTGCATACTAAAGCATACTTCTTCTTCCCGTCGGTCCGCTCGACAGGGCACCCCTGGCAAATTCCCATGCCGCACGCCATATCCCCCTCCAGCGACATTTCACATTCAATCCCTTCGGCAAAGGCAAAAGCAGACAGCGCCTTCAGCATGGGAGTCGGTCCGCAGCCGAACACTTTCACGTTTCTCACGTCGTGTTTCTCGATTTGCGTCTTCAGCAAATCCACAACCGTTCCCTTCATTCCCTTCGAACCGTCATCCGTGGCAACCAGAACGTTTTTCAGGTATTGCTCCGTGACATGGCCAGCCGTACGAGCTCCAATCAGCGTGAGGATTTCTTTCTTTTCTTTCAGCAGAAAGTCCGTCAGAAATGGAAAAGGAGCAATTCCGAGCCCGCCGGCAACCAGGATCGCCATCCCATAGTCCCCCCCAATGCCGAACGGAGATCCGAGAGGGCCGAGAACATCCAGCGTGTCACCTGGCTTTTTCGAAGACATCATTCGGGTTCCCTGGCCGATGACATTGAAGAGAAGTTCGATTGAGTCTCCATCGACGCGCGAGATACTGAAAGGTCGTCTGAGGAGCGGCAGGCATGATTCGCCACAGCGTATGTTGACAAATTGTCCCGGTACCGACCTCCCTGCAATTTCCGGAGTACGTAAGACCATCCTAAAGATACCTTCTGCGACTTCGCGCCGACCGATAACCTGCGCCGCTGTCTCTATAAGTGGTGTCCCCTGTAAGCTCACTATTTCGCTTTCCCTTTTTTGCTGAGGGTATCAGGTTCTGAGTCCGGCTTTCTAAGTATCGGGTTCAGGTCCAATTTCACTTTTGCGGAGTCCGGTTTGGGGAATTTGACAATGGCTCGTTCATCCGAAGTATCCGCCGGTGACTTAGGGACAGAGATCGCTTGACCCTTCTTCGTGGAATCCGGAAGAGCTTTCTTCGTTTCCGCTCCAATCATCGCCTTCAGGCTGTCAGGGATTGCCTTTTTCAATGAATCGGATGCAGGCTTGGGAGGAGCTTCGACCGGGGGTATACGTCGTTGAGCAGCGATGCCGTACTTCGTTGTAATAAATTTCTGTGCGAGAGTTTTGTACTGAGAAAGAGCGCTGTCAGGCCTAAGAAGATGGTTTTCGTAGATCCAGGCCATCGTGTATCTGCATTTCGGCACAAGAGGAGACTCCCCGTAATCCTTCACTATACGTCCCAGAGAATCGACGGCTCTCTGATAGTGACCGGCAAACATCAACGATTCAGCCACAGCATAGACGGACTCGGCTGGATCGGATGTTTTTATAGTTGGGCGATATCCGAGGGCAATCCGTGCTTCTTCGGCGTATATCGATTTCGGATACTTTGCGACGATCGTGCGATAGATATCTTTTTCATCTCCGTATTTCTTCCCACTGCTCGCTCGTGCAACTTCCGACAGTACATACAACGCCCGAGGGGTCTTGATGCTGTCGATACCCAGTTTCAGCGATTGGTTCAGCCAGAAGAATGTCGAGTCGGGCACATCGAGCTCTGAATAGAACAACTCTCCCATGAGATAGGAAAGATTGCCAAGAGAGGCTATAAGTGTGTCCTTCTTGGGCTTCTGAGTGAATCGTGACGCACTTACCGCACCTGTGAGTGAAGTGTCCCGTTTCTGGGAGGAGCGCAGCGAGTCACGCTGACTCCCGAGCGTGTCACTATGGGCCAGTGTGATTTGATTGTCGGTCCTGGCCAGCACCGAATCCCTTTTGACGGGTGCCAGAGAAGAGTCCTTCTTTGCAGACACGGATGAGGTATCCTTCACACCCAACGTGATCGCCCGCCCTCTCCTCGTTGCTTCGATGGCCGGCTCTGTTTTCGCTATGCTAAGCGAAGAATCAATCTTCCCTACTCCGCCGAGAGTATCTTTCTTTGTCCACAAGCTGTCGATATCGATGATGAAAAGCATGCTGTCGAGCTTGAAGAACTGCTGCTGCAGCCGGAAATAGCTGTCGAATGCTGCGACCCGCTTCGTAGCATCCAGAACGAGTTCCGGTGTTCCCCCAGTCAAAGCATGTGAGTAGGCCGTCCTCGCATCGGCGTATTTCCCCGCTTCATACTGATACAGCTTGCCAAGTTCGAATGCGGCTCGCGCTCCAACTTCCGATCGTGCGTTTGTCGTATCGACCTGGCGATACAAGTCCGCCGCTTCATCGAGCTTCCCACTCTTCTCAAGCGTACGTCCGAGCTCATATCGGATTGTTCCCCGGTAGTCGATGAACCGATAGTCCGAGTCCATTTTCCGGAGCACGGCAATGGACTGATCGTACTTTTCACTCCGGCGGTATGAGATCGCCACCTGCAGCTGGCTGTCGTACAGCGTATAGTCGTCAGGAGAATATTTTTCGGCGTCGCTGTATGCGGCAGCCGCTTTTTCATAATCGGGGACCAAAAAATACTGGTCGCCGATTTTCATCTGTGCCATCCCCTGCATCACCCCATCACCGGAGGCCGCGACCGATTTCGTGTATTGGTCGATGGCAATTTCCATGTTCTTTTGGGACACAGCGATGTCCCCCAATATCATCAACGCTTCGCCTGCAATCTTGTTCTTGCCGGCATCTCCGGCAGCAACCGCGAGATCCTGCCCGACACGGTTTGCCTCTTCAAACTTGTTGAGCCTCTGCAACGTTTTCAACAACCAGAGTTGGTTCTCAAAGGCGATCGAACCTTTGGGGTTCTTTGCGAGGAGTTCGGTGAACTTCCTCTCCGCTCTCAAGAATTCTTCCTGATAGAAATATGATTTCCCGATCAGGAGGAGTGCATCGTTCACGATACTGCTATTTGGATAGATCGAGAGGACATAGGAGCACTTGTCTATGACAACCGTGAATTTCTGTTTCGCAGTCGACGCTGTGCCAGCCGGCTGCGCGGCTGTTCCAGTCGACTTGACTTTCAGCGTTGCCCGGGCAGCAAGGACCTCGGCCTCCGCCTCGTCAAAGAGCCTCTTTGCGTTGTAGTAGGCGTTGAAATATGCGATTGTGTCTTCGTAGCTTTGAGAAATCCACCCGCCAATGGCGCTCATGACCGAACAGCCGGATTGGCTCAGGCTCAGAAGGAGTACAGAGGCAAGAATTGTAGCGCGGATTGATCGCACGTTTACCATTTCTTTCTCCAATATATTAAACCTGCGCTTTGATTGCAAGAAACATCACTTGCAGAGGCCAGGCTATTAAACCATCGCCGCGTGTGGCCATCTAATACTATGGACTCAAAAAGGTACACAAATCATCTGGAGACCTGTTTATGAAAAAGATCACTCTATTTGGAACTCTGCTCCTCCTGGCTCTCAGCGTGTCACTCGCTCAGGACAGAACAAACCCACCGGACCGCTCCAACATCCGCGCCCGCGTGCTCCGAGAGCTGAAACTGACCGACGACCAGCAGAAAAGCATTGAGAGCCTCCGTTTCGACATGAGAAAGAAAGCCGTGGATCAACAAGCAAAGTTGAAAACGGCACAACTGGAACTGGCTGAGCTCTTCAAGGCCGATCAGCCCAATCAACCAGCGATTCAAAAAAAGGTCGGCGAACTATCACAGCTGCAATCTCAGCAGCGCCTTCTACTTGTTGATCATTGGTTCGCTGTCAACAAGCTCCTGACACCGGATCAGCAGAAGATATGGAAGAAGGTGTCAGCTCAACTCCTGGCACAGAGAAAGGCACGCTTCACCCGGGGGCGTGCAGCGCAATTCATGCGCAACCAGAGAAACCAGCGACGATTTGCACAGCCGCCTGGACCGATGGAACGCTGACGATTCAGTGGAAGAAGGACGGTAGCAAGTTATTTGGGGGTGGTCGGCCGGATATCGATCTCGCTGACCATCGCCCGATCCGGGAGCATAAGAGCTGAAAGGATCGTATCAGCGACGTCCTGCGGATGCAGTATCTTCTCCTACCTGGAGGGTTCCTTTGGGGTTGGGGAAAACGAGGTATCGACTGAACCTGGACAAATTGTGATCACGCGTATATTCTGTTCGCGAACTTCGAGCATCAACGAGCGGGAGAAACCAATCAGAGCCCATTTTGTAGCCGCATAGCCTGCTCCACCGACGAACGCGTTCCTGCCTGCCAGCGAAGCAACATTGACAATAGCACCGGCCTTTTGTGCTTCCATGAATTTCAACGCGTGCTGAGTCACTACCATCACAGCCCGCATATTCAAGTTCCACATCCGATCAAAGTCCGCAACCGCCAGCGAACGCACAGGAGCAAAGACTCCGATCCCCGCGTTATTTACAAGTATATCGAGTCGCGAGTATTTCGCACTGATTTCTTCGAAGAGTTTTTCGATCTGAGAATCGATGGTGAGATCGGCCGGGATCATCAGAGCTTTTCCCCCGATCGACTCGATCTCCTTCTTCACCTGAGCGAGTTCAGCGTGAGTCCGAGCGGTCAGCACGATTTCTGCTCCTTCTTTCGCCAGGGAAAGGGCGATGGCCCTGCCGATCCCCCGTCCTGCTCCTGTCACCAATGCATGAGCGCCCTTGAGATTCATACCTGGAGATCTCCAACCTGAGGTCGAATGACGACATCTTCAATCACCATCGATGGGGGCTGACAGCTGAGTTCAAAGATAACTTTGGCGAGTTCAGCCGGCTTCATCATCTGATGTCCGTACTTCTCGCGATGCCTGGGATGCCAGATCGGCGTGAAGACTGCACCCAGGTACACGTTGATGATTTTGATCCCCTTGCTCCGCGTTTCGGCGCGCAAGACATTCATCATTGCCTCGGCGCCCGCCTTCGATGCAGCATAAACAGACGAGCCTGTATAGGTCGCTTTCGCCGCATATGATAGAACATTGATGATCAATCCACTTCCCCTCTCCAGCATTATCGGGAGAACTGCTTTGGTCGATAGGAACAAGCCCCGAAGATTCGTCGCCATGACCTCATCGAACTGTTCAATCGTGGTGGCAAGGAAATCCTTGAAATACGTGACGCCTGCATTATTGATCAGGACATCGATCGGACCCAGCGTTGAGCGGATCAATTCGGCGGTGGTCCTGACCTGTTCAGCATTCGAAATGTCGCATTGGAACACTTTGCAGGTCCCTGAAGAAGTCTCGATCTGGCCCTGCAGCGCCGTGAGGTTGGCAAGGGTGCGTGCCGTAGCAGCGATGCTGTCCCCGTGCAAAGCAAATTCTTCGGCGAGTGCTCGACCGATGCCCGAGCCGGCTCCGGTAATCCAAACGATGCGCGCTCCAACCATGATCAGCTCTCAAGTTTGCGTTGGAGGAGCGTGAGGAATTCCGCACGGGTCTTTACGTCGTCGCGGAAGGTCCCGAGCATTGCACTCGTCGTGGCAACGGAGTCATGTTGCTCGACGCCACGCATCATCATGCACAGGTGGCGTGCTTCCACCACGACACCAATTCCCTGCGGTTTGAGATGAGCGAATATCGTTTCCGCGATCTGCTGTGTCAGTCGCTCCTGTACCTGCAACCGCCTGGCAAACACTTCCACGATTCTCGGCATCTTGCTCAACCCGATGATCTTGCCATTCGGGATATAAGCGATATGGCACTTGCCGTAGAACGGAACGAGGTGATGTTCGCAAAGGCTGAAAAAGTCGATGTCACGCACAATGACCATTTCGCTGTATCGCTCCGTGAACACCGCCTTGTTCAGAACTTTATCAATATCTTCGTGATATCCCTTGGTGAGGAATTGGTACATCTTCGCTACACGGTCTGGAGTCTTTAATAGACCCTCGCGCTTCGGGTCCTCTCCGATTTCGACAAGAATATTCCGAACAATCTTTTCAAGATTCCCCGTGTCTGTAGCTTTCGCCATTGTCACTCTCCCCGATATTCAACAACATTGTTCTCTGTTTCATGCAACCGTATTGAGTACAACCTCCCCTCTGAAATCTTCGGATACAGCACCTTCCAGAATGCTTTCGAAATATTTTCTGCCGTTGGAATAACACCTTGCATAAAATCCACATCGAGATTCAAATGCTTGTGATCAACCTTCTCGATAATTTCCCGCCCGACAATCTCCTTGAGCTTCTTGAGGTCGATCACATACCCGGTTTCCGGCCGCGGTTCTCCCGCTACCGTCACCTCCACAACATAATTATGGCCATGCCCATGCTTGTTCGAGCACTTATCATAGACCGCCTCGTTCTCAGCTTCTGTAAGCTGCGGATTGTAGAGGCGATGGGCCGCACTAAACGTGGCCCTGCGAGTCACGTACACCATCTGTCAAGCTCCCTTTTTCATAATGCCGACAGCACCTCGTCGGTGTGACCATCGACCTTCACCTTTGAAAATATCCGGACAATCTTCCCCTCCTCATCGATGACGAAGGTCGTCCGCTCAATCCCCATAGATTTCCGTCCGTACATCGACTTCTCTTTCCAGACTCCGTACGCTTTCAGGACTTCCTTCTTTTCATCACTCAGGAGAGGAAAGCTTAGGTCATATTTTGACGCAAACTTGTTGTGCGACGAGACGCTGTCGGCACTCACACCCAGGACGATGGCTCCTTTTTTCTTCACGGCAGAAAGGTTTTCCTGGAACGAACAAGCCTCCTTCGTGCAACCGGAGGTGTTGTCCTTCGGATAGAAATACAGGACGACTTTTTTCCCTTTCAGATCTTTGAGGGCAAGCATCTTGCCGTCACCCGTCGGAAGCGAGAACTGAGGCGCTTTGTCCCCGATTTTCAACATCATTGGTCCCTTTCGTGCTCTACAGATTATTCCAAGACAGTCTGCTGCTTCATCAAAATCCGACCCATCAGTAAAAGGCAACCCACAGATGCGGGCTGCCTTTATAGGAATCATTATTGGATCGAGGAGAGTGTCTTTGAGATTTCATCGTAGTTAGGCTCAACGCCGGGATTATCGCTCACCCAGGCGTATCGGATGACGCCGCCTTTGTCGAGGACGAACACCGACCTCTTCGCAGCCGCGTATCCTGCAAGGCCAGCAAAATCGTCAAGGACGATCCCGTACGCTTTCACGGCCGATCGGCTATAGTCTGAAAGAATCGGGAATTGCAGGCTGTTCTGTGTAGCGAATGCCTTGTTCGAGAACGGGGCGTCGACGCTGATTCCGACAACCTGGGCGTTCATCTCATTGAAGCGGCTCAGGGAGTCCCTGAACGTGCACATCTCCTTTGTACAAACCCCTGTGAAAGCTCCAGGGAAAAATGCCAGGACAGTCTTCTTGCCCAGGAATTCGCTCAGAGAACGCGGTTTCCTGTCTCCATCCACCAGTGTAAAATCAGGAGCTTTATCTCCTACTCGTACGGCCATACTTCCTCCAACTTTCATCTTAATTTAGTGAATGATTTGATTGTTTTGTTACACTTCGGTTGTTCGCCTGGAGACTGATTGCACAATCGACGATACCGGGCCTTCCGGCCGCAACGTGAGAATACAACCAGTCTTTCCCTGTCGCGCCATTTCACAAGACGGAAGAATGATTGAAGACCGACTGTGCTCTCCGCCACTCAGCCACGCGGCGGAACAGGGATTTCAGATTTTGCCGAGGCAATCATTGCAGACCCCATAGAAATCCAAGCGATGCGACGAGACAGTTCCCGGTACGACATCGCGCACACGTTCGTGGAGGTCATTTTGAGGAGGAACTGGGAGGTCCCTCACAACGCCACACTGTTTACAAACAAAATGGTAGTGTTGTTCTATAGTCGCGTCGTATCGGTGAAGTCCTTCACCGAAATCGAGTTCGCGAATTTTCCCCTGCGCTGTAAGGATGTGGAGGTTTCGGTAAATTGTGCCGAGAGACACCCGCGGTATTTGCTCACGAACCTGTTCGTGAACCCACTCGGCGGTTGGATGAGAAGTTGTCCTCTTCAGTACCTGATAGATCTTCTCCCGTTGTCTGCTACGTTTCGTCCCGAGGGTTTGCATTGCGACAATTCACCGTGAGATTATCAGGCGCAATATATCAAAACACGCAGGAAATGTCAAGGAAACGGCGTTCTCCACGAATCCTCACCTCATCAGTTCTCAAATTCACTAACGTTATTCCGTCAACACAACTTCTAAACAAGCCCGCGAAGTGTTTTGTTCCTGAGCGCCTGTAAGTGATTTGTGCAACAGACGATGGCAGACCGGTTCTGGGTGGCAAGAATTTCAGAAAATCGGTATAGAGGAAAAATAAAACGCGAGCGATTACGTTTGGATACGATGGGGTTCTTGTGTTTGTTTGACCTGATCTTCTTGAGACATTCTGCGCAGATGGTATTTGCGCTCTATCACCGGTTGCAGAACGGCTTTGACGCTCGGCGGAAGGATGTGTGGCGAAAGCCCAAGGTGGGAGACCATTTGGTGATTCGCGGAAGGGGAGGGATTCGAACCCTCGATACCGCTAGGCGGTATTCCGGTTTTCGAGACCGGCCGATTCAACCACTCTCGCACCCTTCCGTGTGGTCGACTCTCACGACATAATATACGATTTGATTTACCGAACTTCAAACGGTCGCAGTAGTATGAAGATGTTCGAGACTCCGGCAGATGGCTTTCTGATCATGATAACGGATCGGAGTCATTCGGTATTTTGCATACTCAAGAGGCATCACACTGCTGCGCAATCTGATCGCGTTCGCCCTGCGATTATACTCTTCCTCCTCGCTGGCAGAAAGCGTTTGCGGAATTTCAATAAGGATCATAGGTAGCCTGCAATGGCTTTCACACGCTACTCGGAGCTCCTCGCAGCGAACGCTTCCGCCGGTTCTATCTCCGTTGCATTTTCAGGCATCTTTTGCTATTATTGGGTCACAAAGCCGAAACGGAGAGATGCAGGAGTGGCTGAACTGGCACGCCTGGAAAGCGTGTGTGCCTGAAAGGGTACCGTGGGTTCGAATCCCACTCTCTCCGCAGCCACAGAAACACGCTATTGCAGCACCGGGTACTGGAACTACGTCAACGTTCCAGCCCCGAACAGGCCCTAACCATCTAAGCTGAGGCTCTGTTCCCCACGCTTAAGCGAGCTAGTCAGGAGCTCACCTCATGAAGATCCTGCGATGTGCGACGCTTTCGTTATTCCTTGCGGCATCTCTAATCACCACAGCACTTGCCCAAAAAGTCTACGCGATCAAGATTGACGGCACCATCAATCCCGCCTCCGCCGAGTTCCTCCACAGCAGTATCCAGGCGGCTGCCGATCAGAATGCTGAGTGCCTCATCATCTATCTCAATACTCCCGGTGGCCTGCTGAAGTCCACGCGGGTCATGGTGAGTGACATCCTTGAGTCGAAAATTCCGATCGTTGTATACGTCTCCCCTGCCGGAGCACAGTCCGCCTCCGCGGGCGTGTTCATCACGCTTGCAGCCAATATTGCAGCGATGGCCCCTGGGACCAACATCGGTGCGGCACACCCTGTGACACTTCAGGGCGGGATGGATTCAACGATGATGGAGAAAGCCACGAACGACGCTGCCGCTTTCGTACGAACCATTGCGGAGAAACGTCACCGCAACATCAAATGGGCTGAAGAGGCCGTCCGCCGAAGCCTCTCTATAACGGAGACGGAGGCACTCAAGGCCGGAGTCATCGACCTCATCGCTCGAAACCCTGACAGCCTTCTCGCGGCGATCGATGGACAATCGATCGAGCTCGCTTCGGGCCGCACGACTCTGCACACCAGGGGTCAGACGATTCAGCAATGGGAGATGAGCTTCACCGAGCGCCTTCTCGACACACTCAGCGATCCGAACATTGCGTACGTGCTGATGCTGCTGGGCATCTACGGATTGCTGTTTGAGCTCTACAATCCTGGCGCCGTGCTCCCGGGCGTTGTCGGAGGGATCAGCCTGATTCTCGCTTTCTATTCTCTTCACACATTGCCAATCAACTATGCCGGATTGGCACTTATTGTTTTCGCGATTATTCTGTTTATCGCAGATCTGAAGGTAGCCAGTCACGGAATTCTTACTGTCGGAGGCGTTATCGCGCTTATTCTTGGATCTATGATGCTCATCCGGACCGATTCGGCGCTCGAGTTCATACAGATTTCCTGGAGCGTCATACTCACTTGCGCCGCCCTGTCGCTTCTCTTCTTCATGTTTGTTATCGGGTTCGGCCTGAGGGCGCTTCAGTCGAAGCAGACCACAGGAAGCGAGGGATTGCTGGGAGAAACCGGAGAAGCGCTTACACAGCTCAATCCGGATGGACGCGTAAAAGTCCACGGAGAAATCTGGAATGCCGTTTCAGTTTCGGGCAAGATTCCGAAGGATGCACGAGTGAAGATCGTTGGACTTGAAAACCTGACGCTGCGTGTCGAAGAAGTTCAATCGTAGCATACCTCACATTCAGAAAGGAGTTTGTCATGCAACCATACGCTGTTCTCATTATCGCTGCAATAGCATTCGTGCTCATCATATTAGGGAATTCCATCAGAATCCTTCGGGATTATGAGCGGGCGGTGATTTTCAGGCTGGGCAGGAAATCAAAAGCGGTCATCAATCCGGGCGGTAATGGCAATGGCCCCGGTCTGATCATCCTCGTGCCGATGATCGATCGCATGATCAAAGTCAGCCTCCGGACCGTCGTCATGGACGTGCCTCCGCAGGATGTCATCACGAAGGACAACGTATCGCTTAAGGTGAATGCGGTGGTGTATTTCCGCGTCATGGATCCCGACAAGGCAATCCTCGACGTTGAAAATTACCTGTTTGCTACATCCCAGCTCTCGCAGACAACACTTCGGAGCGTCCTCGGACAGTCGGAACTGGACGAACTGCTCTCCGAGCGTGAGAAAATCAATTTGAAACTGCAGCAGATCATTGATAGCCACACCGAGCCGTGGGGAATCAAGGTTTCCAATGTCGAGGTGAAGCAAATCGACCTTCCGCAGGAGATGCAACGAGCGATGGCCAAACAGGCCGAGGCGGAACGCGAACGCCGCGCGAAGGTCATTGCTGCCGAAGGCGAATTTCAAGCTTCTCAGCGCCTGGCTGATGCAGCCGAGATTCTCAGTAACCAACCAAGCGCCCTGACGCTGCGCTATCTCCAGACGCTCCGGGAGATCGCAACGGAAAACAACTCGACGACAATTTTCCCGGTCCCGATCGACCTCCTCAAACCATTCTTGAATGTCGACATCAAGAAGAAGTGACGCAGAGGGGTTTGTAGCCCCCACCGGATTCGATCCCGTTCTGTTTGGCCAGAATCCGCTGGAGCACGTCGTCGCGGTTCAACAACTCAGCGAATCTTCTGTCCGCCTCTATATCAGAACTGAACGCGAAGGCGGACAAAGGAACGTCGTCGGCCAGGTAACATCCGTCGATGCGGATTTTTTCCCCTTCTTCTATGTGTCGAGCCCCGTGCTGCTCGACACATACACGAAACGTTTCTGGATTAAAGAACTCGTCGGATCAAATTTCTTCCGCCATCTGGTTGCCTTCCCGCGCTGGAATGATATGTGGGAAGCGATCCGGTTCATCCTCAACAATTACAACAAGAGCGCGCTGAAACGGGCAGCGCATTACTCCGAACTCGAACCCCTTCTGATCAAACCCGATCCTGTCACGCAATATCTTCTCCAGTCAGGCACGACTCTCTTCAAGGGACTCTCCTTCCAGGACATTCACAGGGTGCAAGTGAGCATCCAAACCTATTCACGCTCCGGCAAGAAGAGCGACCCGCGGAAGACGGAGGATCGGATCCTTGCCATCGCCCTTTCGGACAATTGCGGCTGGGAAGAAGTGATCGATAGCCGCAAGGTCGCCGAACCGGAGATGCTGCGGCGGTTCGTTGCGATCCTCCGGGAGAAAGACCCCGATGTGATCGAAGGTCATGATCTGTTTGATCTGACACTGCCATACCTGGCCCGCCGCGGCGAGATTCTCTCCGTCGAATTGTCGCTCGGCAGGGACGAATCAGACCTCAAATCCTATTCTCCCCGGGGGAATCCTCTCGAGCCAGGATTCGAGAATGCCATTTTCGAGGTTGCAGGGCGACATCTTGTCGATACGCGTACACTGGCGCATGCCTATACCGCCTCAAAGAGAAGCCTCGAACAGTACGGTCTTCGGTACCTGGCTCAATACTTCGGCTATGCGACAAAACCGGCAGTTGTTATTGGACATGATCAGATGGCTGCTGCATGGAGAGAACAGCCAGGGGTGATCATCGCGCAAGCGACACAGGATTGCAGTGACATTCGAGCCATCAGCGAGCATCTCTCACGGAGCTACTTTTTTCAGGCCAGGATGATCCCCCTGTCATATGATGTCGTGATGCGCGCTGGAAGCGCCGCAAAAATCGAGTTGATGATGCTCCGTGAGTACATACGCCAGAAACACTCTGTGCCAAAACCTGAGCTTGGAGCGCAACAAAGCGGTGCCTATACCGACATTTTCATCACGGGTATTGTTGAGAACATCCTGCACGCTGATATTGAGTCCCTCTACCCTTCCATCATGCTCACGCAGCAGATCAAACCCGCATCTGACGAGCTGGGGACTTTTCAGCTCCTGCTGCGATCGCTGACGGCATCCCGACTGGAAGCAAAGCACCAAATGAGCCTGGCCAATGATGAGAATGAACGGGCGAGCCTTGATGCATTTCAGTCGTCTCTCAAAATCCTCATCAACTCGTTTTATGGATATCTGGGATACCCACGCGGTCTCTTCAACGACTACGAACAGGCAGATCGCGTCACGTCGTCGGGTCAGGGTCTTCTCCGTACTATCATTCGCGAGGTCGAGCTTCACAATGGCAAGGTGATTGAGGCCGATACCGACGGCCTGTATTTCATCCCACCGGACAACGTACGAGGTGAAGAGCAGGAGCTGGTCTTTGTTGAGAAGCTCTCCCAATCGCTTCCTCAGGGAATCAATCTATTGCTGGCAGGGCGGTACATGAAAATGCTGAGCTACAGAAAGAAGAACTACGCGCTCCTCGATTACAGAAACCGACTGAACATCAAAGGAAGTTCGCTGATCTCGCGGACACTCGAACGCTTCGCGAAGAACTACATCCAGTTCTGCATCAATCACCTGCTTCAGCACGATATTCAGGGCTTGCACAAACTGTACGTTTCTCTCCTGCACGACATCACGCAACATCGCTGGGATGTGATCGATTTTTGCAGGACAGAAGCAATTCGCGATACGATGGAGGAGTACGACCGGGGAATCACGGAAGGAAACCGAAAACCGGCAGCTGCTTATGAAGTCGCCAAGAGATCAAGTTTGTCTGTGAAACCGGGCGACCGGATCTCCTACTACGTCACCGGTACTCATGCAGGCGTGAAAATCGCCGAAAACTGCAAGCTTGCGGAGGAGTGGGAACCGAACTTCCCCGACGAAAACACCGCCTATTACGTCGAACGGCTCAATGAGTGCTCGCGCAAGTTCGAGACCTTCTTTGAACCCGAGGACTTCAAGCGAGTGTTCTCAGCTGACGATCTCTTCGGCTTCAGTCCTGACAACATCACACTCCTCAAGCCCAAGGACGTCTCCCGTGGGGAGGTCCCTCCAGGAGAGGAGGATTCGACCGAGTTTGGCATCTGGTTGGACGAAGGGAGTTAGATCCTGGGCACCAAGTCAAAGTCCTTGGATTTCAAAGGATTATGCTCAACTCTCTTCCAAATCGGTTGACGGAGTCCCGGTGCGCCGCCAGATTTCTGTTCCCAGCCCTTCTCAGTTCGGCGGGCGGGTCTTGCTTTTAATTCCAACAAGTGCTATACTCGCGGTGTAATCCACCAACACCGTTTTTGTTTCAACAGAAGTGGTTTTGGCTGTCTCTCTCCGCATTGCTCGTGAATTGGCACTACGGGGGTGTGTACAACAACCTTAATGAAGGGTGTCGGGCACAGCTGGACATCTTTTGTTTTTGAGAGACAAAAATTAGGTGTGCATGTTCAACCCTATAAGGAAGAAGTAACCTTATGGAACAAGGTACAGTCAAGTGGTTCAATAATGCGAAAGGATATGGCTTCATCAAGCGAAGCACTGGTGAAGACGTATTCGTGCATTATAAGTCCATCAACGGCGAAGGCTACAAGACGCTGAAGGAAGGCGACACTGTGGAATTCGAAGTTGAACAGGGCGCCAAGGGTCTACAGGCTGTGAACGTTAAGAAGGCACCCTAATTTTCATCTCTCAGAAAAACAAAAACCCGCTCCGAGCGATCGTGAGCGGGTTTTTGTTTTCATGTCGTGTCTGATTCTGATCGTCAGCTCCTCGTCACACTCGAACCTCGCCGCCCCGCTCTCCGGACCAGCGTTTGATATACGAAACGATCTCAGTTGTCGATGCACCCGGAGTGAACAGCTCACCCACACCCATCTTCTTCAGCTCATTGATATCTTTTTCAGGAATGATGCCTCCCCCGAAAAGAAGCACGTCATCGAGTCCCTTCGCACGCATGAGTTGTAGCACTTTTGGGAAAATTGTCATATGTGCACCGCTGAGCAGACTGATTCCAACTGCATCAACGTCCTCCTGCAGCGCCGCTTCAACGATCATCTCGGGAGTTTTCCGCAAACCTGTGTAGATCACCTCCATACCGGCATCCCGGAGCGCAGCAGCAACCACCTTGGCTCCACGATCATGACCATCGAGCCCTGCTTTCGCAATGAGCACCCGAGTTTTTCTTTCCATGGCCTACACCTCAGTTCAGTTCAATTGTCAACGATGGTTCCCCACAAAGTCCTGGAGTGTCATGTAGAACTTCGTCAAGGGGAATCCTACAACATTGTAGAAACAGCCTTCCACCCTCCTGACAAACACCGCTCCATAATCATCCTGAATTCCGTACGCTCCTGCTTTGTCCATCGGTGAACCGGAAGCGACATACTCTTCAATTTCGCGGCGTGAGAGCTTTCGAAACCAGACCTTCGTCTTCTCAATCTGCACTGTCCTTCGTTGTGTCCTGGCATCGATCAGGGCAAATGCTGTATAGACCGTGTGCATCCTGCCGCTCAGGCTTTTGAGCATCCTCTTCGCATCATCGCGCGTGCGCGGCTTTCCAAGGATTTTGTCGCCAAGAACAACAATCGTGTCTGCCCCTATGACAATTCCATGCCTGACACATTTCGCTATTTCGACAGCTTTGCTGAGAGCAATCCTCTTCGCGTTGTGTTCCGGCGCTTCATGATCGAGGACATCTTCAGGCACATCACTGGGCCGGACAGTGAACTTCAGTCCAATTTGCCTCAGCAAAATTCTCCGTCTTGGCGATTGCGATGCAAGTATCAGTGGTGGTAGATTCATTCGTCCTAAAACAAAAAAAGCGATAACAGTGTATCGCCTCAGAGGTAGAATGTATGGTCAGACAATTATCGGAACATCGCCTTAATGCTACCCCACGTGCGTTTTGCGGTTGAACTGAGAGCTTCTGTCTTGACAACGTCTGAATCCGCAAAGGTGCCGTCTTGGAAGACAACGCGGACTTTGTATACAAAGAAGTTGTTCGTCACCTTGAAAGGAGCTTGGTCGATAAACTCATATTGGCGACCGGCACCGAGAGGATTCATCGAACCTGCGAAGGTGAATTCCTGAGCCGCGCCCGTCTGCAATGAAACCGGTGCTCTCCAGATCTCAAATCTCAAGACGTTTGTCTCGTTCACCGTCTGCCAAATGACGCTGACATTTCCATTCTTGGGACTTGCCACAAGACTGTAGTCCTTGATGACAGAACCCGCGAATAGCTGCCCCACCGCAAGCGCGGTGAAAACAAGTGGAATTATCAATCTCAGTGCGGTCTTCATGTTCGCTGGAAGAAGGTACATCATGCTCCAGTCAAACTCAAGTACTTTTTTCAGGAATTCGCAGGCTGTGTGTCCCCGGACAAACGCATCCAATCCCGTTTCCAAAAATGGCATTCGAGGGGTCTGCTCCCCCCCTTACCCCGGTGAAAGCTCCGACACAAGCACGCCCCCGACAATCATCGCGCCACCCAGCATTCCTATGGCGCCAAGAACCTCTCCCAGGAGAAGATAAGCGAACCCGGCAGCAAGGACCGGCTCGATCGAGAAAATGACTGCGCTCCTTGTTGGCGTTGTGTCTTTCTGGTATCTGTTTTGGACAAACAGCGCTATGATGGTGGCAAAAACGATCAGGTATACGAGTGCCATCACACCCCCCACAGACGGGGCGAACCTGACGTTCTCGAAAAGGAATGCCGAACCCAATCCCAGCACGGTGCAGGTGACGAATTGTGCCATAGTGAGATGCACGGCGTCGTGCTCTTTCGAGAAGACATCGAGGTACACGATGTAGAATCCAAACGTGACGGCGCAGATGAGATTAAGACCATCCCCCAAATTGAACTCGGATCCGCCGGGCGACGTGAGGAAGTACAGACCGGCGGTCACCATCAGGATCCCGATGATGTTGCCGATCCTGGGTGCGCGACGTTCGATGAGCAGTTGACAGAGAGGAGTGAAAACAACCATCATCCCTGTGATGAAGGCCGATTTGGTAGCTCCCGTATACTGGAGTCCGACAGTCTGCGTGGCAAAACCAATGAATAGCAAAATTCCCAGGATTCCCCCTTTGATCCACGAACCTCTCGGCGCAATAAATACCTTTCGAGGGAACAGCAGAGCAAATGCAACCATGGCCACGGCAAATCGAACGCCGATGTAGATGAGAGGCGAGATTGTGCCAAGCAGATACTTCGAGGTGACAAAGGTACTGCCCCAGATGAGAGTGATAGACAGGAGGAACAGTTCAGATCTCGTTCTGGTTGCCATGTGAGCTTCAGTTTCATCGGGTACTATGAGAGTGGATCTGCAACGATGACAATACGCCGTTGCGTGTAGTTCAGGCGCCGGTGCGGGGCTCGTACGACGCGAACAGTTTGCCCCATTGCGACGACTTCAGCCACTTGCTGAACACTCGCCTGTCCCTGAGCGGCCAGCGGTAGTAGTCGTGATATGCCTCCGAGCCAAAAATGAAGAAGTTCACCAACGGAGTTCTGAAGAAGATATTCTGGAATTTTCTGAGAGGACTAAACCAGAGCAGATCACCCGCCATGCTCGCCATGTTATCGCCGACCGAGAACTTCCAATTCACGCCCGTAATGTCCTCGCCCAGTACCTTGATCATCCGGGGATCTCCACATCCCAATCCTCGCTCGTGTGCCAGTCGAATGTATTTGATGCTTAGTGGATCGTGGCCCATCATCTTGGCAGATACCGCATCAATCGCCACCTGGTCCGCACTGACGAGGATAACATTCTTCTCTTCGGGATACATCGTGCGCGGGCCCGGCCCATTCCCCGCCGTCGTCCCGTCCATCACCGCGAAAAGCCCCGCGTGGATCTCTCTTTGAATGGCAAGCAAATCGACGAGCGTCTCATGAATCCATGAATGTGTATAGTGGCGATAGGTGTTCAATAGTCCACCGAATGCGTTCTTCATTGCGCCGGTGGTTGTCGTATAGATATGACACTTGACCGTCGGCAGATGAACAATGTTCTTCCCAAAAAAGAAATCCGGGATACGGATGCCGTCCGGATAGATCTGGTCAAGCACAAGAAGCGGAGTCTTCGGCCTGTATTCGATCCACTTCATGTCTCCATCTTTGAAATTGAATTTGACCGGAATGTCGTACTTCTTGAAGAGCGGTACGTATTTGTTCAGGTCTTCTCCCTTGAAGGCATCCGTGACAACCGTCTTGTTCTGAACACAGACCAGATCCTTCAAGCCGGACTTTCGTAATCCAAGGATGGTCCCCTCCAGCTGCCACGGAGTCGTGTTCGCGGCAGGGAACGGGAAATGCCATGAAATGTTGTCTTTCAGAATTGTGGTTGCGCCGGCATCGAGTACGGATTTCACACCCGCCATCTCCATCGCGCGCTGGATATCCTCTAGAACTGTCGCGGGCGTCGTCTTGACGACCACAACGGTCGGATCAACCGTCTTGAATCCGGTTATCCGGGTCGGTGATTTCGGTTCAGGAAGTTTCATCGGACTCCAAGCCAAAGTTTAATTTCTGCAAAGTAGATGATGATGACACAAACAGCGAACCAAGCGGCGACGTTGAAGAGCGTGACGGGATCCGTTGTAAGCATGTGCGTCGGATTGTCTTCCGTCTTCCTGGCTCTTATGAGATAAAGATATCGAAATATGCCGAACAAGACAAACAGCGTCGTAAAGATCAGGTTCGATGATCCAAAGATGCTGATGGTTCGTTCGGCCACCGTATACAAGGCGTACGAGATTGCCATCCCTGAGGCGGCGATGGTCATCATCTGATCCAGGAATTCGAGGTCGTATCCTCGTAACACCGCACGCCCTTCATAATTATCGGAGTTTTTCACAATCATCAGTTCTGCACGGCGCTTCGAGATCGAGAGGAACAATGACACGAAGAGCGTACACAGCACAAGCCACTCGGATACCTGGACATTGATGACAAAGGCGCCAGCCAAAACACGAAGCATAAAACCCGCGGCGACGATGAAAACGTCAACGAGGACAACATGCTTGAGGAAAAAGGAATATCCAAGATTGAGCACAAAGTACACGGCGGCGATGAAGAGGAACTTCGCATTCAACTGCGTCATCAGAAAACTGATGAGAATGAGCAAGCCAATGGCAATCCCGATGGACTGAGGGATCGAGATCTTGCCGGCGGCGATGGGCCTGTTTCGCTTGGTTGGGTGAAGCCTGTCGGCCTCACGATCGGCTATGTCGTTAAAGATATATACGGTGCTCGATAGCAGCGAAAACACGACGAACGCCTGCACCGCCGTTGCAAGATACGCTTCATTGAATAGGTGTTTCGAAAAAATGAGAGGCGCGAAGATGAAGAAGTTCTTGAGCCATTGTTCGGGTCTGAGTAAACGCACAACCGGGCGCATAGTATGTCCCCTTTGGCAGTGTACGATCAAAACACGGCTGGTTCTTCGTAGAGACCGAAGACCTCCGCCAGCGCAGCGCACATTTCCCCCAGCGTCACGTACGACCGGGTACTTCCCAGAAGCCGCGGGACCAGGTTTTTCTGGTCGATCGCTGCCTGTTTCAGTTCTGAAAGGGATCGTTCCACCGCCTCATTGTTTCTGCTCTGCCTAACATCTCCCAACCGTTTGCGCTGCTTGACTTCAACTTCAGGAGAAATCACAAGGATAGGAATCTCGATGCTCTCGTTCGCTTCAATAAACTCGTTGACACCGACGATGATCTTCTCCCGAGCATCTAATTCACGCTGGTAACGGTATGCAGCATCGGCAATTTCGCGCTGGAAGAAACCGGCTTCGATGGCCGGGATCACACCCCCCAACGTGTCGATTTTCTCAAAATACAGCTCCGCTTCCTGCTCCATCTTCGTCGTCAACGCTTCCACAAAATAACTTCCTGCGAGCGGATCCACAGTGTTCGTCACACCCGTCTCGTAGGCTATGATTTGCTGAGTTCTGAGCGCAATCTTTACGGCTTTCTCGGATGGCAGTGCCAGAGTCTCGTCCATCGAGTTTGTGTGTAACGATTGCGTCCCGCCCAATACACCGGCGAGAGCCTGGTAGGCAGTCCTGACGATGTTGTTTTCTGGCTGCTGTGCTGTCAACGAACAACCGGCGGTCTGTGTGTGGAATCGAAGCATCAGCGAGCGGGGGTTCTTCGCTCCGTACTCATTCTTCATCCTCTTGGCCCAGATCCTCCTGGCTGCACGGAACTTCGCGATCTCTTCAAAGAAATCGACGTGGGAATTGAAGAAGAAGGAAATCCTCGGTGCAAACTCGTCGACGTCAAGACCTCGGGCTATTCCCGCCTCGACGTATGCAAACCCATCGGCAAGCGTAAACGCGAGTTCCTGGATTGAAGTCGAGCCAGCCTCTCGGATATGGTACCCGCTCACGGAGATCGGATTCCACTGTGGCACTTCTCTGTTCAGATACTCGAACATATCGATGATTAACCGCATCGACGGTTCGGGAGGATAGATCCACTCTTTTTGTGCGATATACTCTTTGAGAATATCAGTCTGTGTTGTCCCTCGCAGTGTCTTGAAATCGAGCCCCTGCTCCTGAGCCACAGCCAGATAAAAGGCCATCATCATCGCAGCAGGAGCGTTGATGGTCATCGAGGTCGAGATCTGTGAGAGGTTGATTCCCTTGAAGAGAATCTCCATGTCGGCCAGCGAGCTGACAGAGACGCCGCAAATCCCAACTTCACCTTCCGAATGCGGATCATCTGCATCGCGCCCCATGAGCGTTGGAAGATCGAACGCAACGGAAAGCCCGGTCTGCCCGTGCTCGAGGAGATAATGATAACGTTCGTTGGTGTCCTCCGGCGTGCCGAAGCCGGCGAACTGGCGCATCGTCCACAGCCTTCCCCGATATCCTGTGGGGTGGATTCCCCTCGTATACGGATACTCGCCCGGATACCCAATGTCGCTCAGGAAATTAATCGCCTCGACGTCGTGCGGATCATAGAGCATCTCGATCGGTTCGCCACTGACGGTCGTGAACTTCACTCCACGCACCTTTCCACCGGCCTTGACATTCTCCTCCCACCTTTTCCTTCCCTCTCCCATGCCATTCAGACCATTGTGCATACATTCTGCCTTTCCGCTTGCGTGGATAGATTATGTTCTACCGAATCTGCGATCGAGTTCGTCGACTGATATTTTGACAACGATGGGACGTCCATGAGGACAGACGTACGGCATGCGTGTCGCAAAAAGTTGATCGATCAGTATAAGCATCTCCGTGGTCGTGAGTCTGTCGCCTGCCTTGATTGCAGCTTTGCAGGCAAAGGACTTGGCCAGATTGTCGCGCGCATCGATCTGCTGAGCATGCTCATTATTGCGATATTCATCCAGTACATCCTGAAGGATCTGTGACTCGCTTCCAGCCCTGACATCAGCCGGGATCCCTTCAATGACAACCGTATTTTTTCCAAAAGGTTTCAGGTCGAAGCCGAGCTTTTCGAGATGCGGCACGAGCTCCTTGGCAAGCGAATAATCGCTCGCACTCAACTGGATCGTCTGGGGAAAAAGGAGCTGCTGCGTCGTCGGCAGGCTGTTCTCGAAATTCGCGATTGCCTTCTCGTACAAAATCCTTTCGTGGGCGACGTGCTGGTCGATAATAAGCAATCCAGTGCGTATCTGCGAGAGGATGTATTTGTTCTGTACCTGCCAGATGGGTTTCCCGTCCTGGACAGAAAGCTGCTCAGCGCCTGTGCCGATCGGTTTGTGCTGAAGGATGCGATCAGGGATCGTTGCGGCAGGTTTTGGGAGATCGGTCGGGAAGGTCGCTTCCCCGTCTCGCTGGAGGACATCGTCGCCGATTCTTCGCTCAATGTTCCGGAAAACTCTCCCCAGATCGATATCAGGCGTTTCGCTTTGCACCGGCGGAACGAGATCCCCAAGATTCGTCTGCATCCGCTCTGTCTGGAGGAAACGAAGGTGTGCATCCGGACCTGACGCCACCTGTCCCCCACCAAATGTCACCGAAGGGACAAGATCGTGCTCACCAAGCGTCTTACGAACGGACGTCAACACGAACCGATAGATCGCGGATTCGTTCTCGAATTTTACTTCAAGCTTTGAGGGATGGACATTTACATCGACTTTGCGCGGGTCAATCGTCAGGTTGAGGACATAGAACGGGAATGCACCTTTCACCATCAGGTGCTCGTACGCCTGGAAGACGGCATGGTTGAGGGCCCTGTTGAGCACATACCTGCGATTGATGAAGAGGAACTGCTCTGAACGGCTCTTCCGTGCGAAGTCCGGTTTGCCAATGAATCCGTCGAGCGTAAGGAATTCCGAAACCTCGTTCAGCTTGACAAGGGAACGAAATTGCCGTTCTCCGAAGAGATCCGCCAGACGGCCTTCCACGTCTTTCGGTTTGAGGTCCAGGAGCTGCTCATCGTCGCTCACATACACCCAGCCAATCCCGGGAAACGCGATGGCCATTCTGGTGACGACATCCGAGATGTTTTTCAGCTCGGTGTTTCGAGTCTTCAGGAAATTTCGCCGGCCGGGCGTATTGTAGAAGAGGTTTTTGACTGTAATCGACGTTCCGGGTTCCGCGGCGGCTGGGACCTGTTCTTTCAGCTCATTCCCCTCTATGCGGATGAACGTGCCCAGATCGCTCGAAGGCTGTCGCGTTTTCAATTCCACCTGCGACACAGCAGCGATGGAAGCAAGCGCTTCTCCGCGAAATCCAAGTGTGACAATCGCCTCGAGATCCTGAGCTGTCGAGATCTTGCTCGTGGCATGACGCTGGAAAGCGAGTAAAGCGTCTTCAGGAGACATACCATCCCCATCGTCCACCACCTGCATCAGCGTCTTACCTGCATCCTTGACGATGACAGTGATCTTCTTCGCGCCGGCATCGAGAGCATTCTCGATCAGTTCTTTGACGGCCGAAGCGGGACGCTGCACTACTTCGCCTGCAGCGATCTTGTTCGCAACCTCAGCTGCCAGTATGTGGATCTTCGTTGCCATGCTCAGATTAGGTTCGTTTTTCAACTCCGAGGCCGGGTCGGTCCAAAAGTGCTATCGTCCCATCAAGACTTCTCACGCCGTCGAAAGGATCATTGGTAATCAACACATTCCCGTCGAGGTCGGCATAGTCAATCAAGGGAGACAATTGAGCGGCGGCGGAAATCGCCACCGAGCTTTCAATCATGCAGCCCACCATGATTTTCAGGTCGCACGCCCTGGCGGTGTGGATCATCCGCATCGCCTCTCGTAATCCCGTGCATTTCATCAACTTGATATTGATGCCGTCGAAGGCTCCCTGCAGCTTTGGAACATCATGAAGGCGAAGAGAGTTCTCATCAGCAACGAGGGGCAGGTTCACCCTCTCCCGCGTCCATGCTGTGCCAGCCAGGTCGGCAGCAGGCATTGGCTGCTCGACAAACTCCACTCCCTCCTGCTCCAACCACTTGATCTTTTCGACTGCCTTCTCTTTGACTTTCCATCCTTCATTCGCATCCACCCGAAGCGTTTTCTTTGTGACCTTCCTGATCGTGCGAATGATCTCCTCGTCGTTGTCCCCACCGAGCTTGATTTTCAGAATCGGATACTGTTCCGCCTCCCGCACTTTCTGCTCGATGACTTTCGGCGTGTCAATCCCAATGGTGAAGGACGTCATTGGAGTCTTTTGTTTGTCGAGTCCCCAATACTTGTATAACGGCAGCCCTACTTTGCGCCCCATCCAGTCGTGCAGAGCAAGATCAACCGCCGCTTTCGCAGCCGTATGACCGTCAGCCAGTCCATCGACGTACGTCAGAATCGATTCCACCTGAAAGGGATCATCAAATCTGGTCCAGTCAATTTTCGATAGGAACGCCGCCACCGAATCTACTGACTCTCCGTAGCGGGCCGACGGAGCAGCCTCACCATAGCCTACGATTCCATCATGCTCGAGCTCGACGATTACGACGGGCGAACTATCACGAGCACCACGGGCTATCGTGAATGTGTGCTTGAGCTTGAGATCATATCGTTTGAATGAGAGTTTCATCACTCTTCCGGGTTAAATCCTTCGAACAGCGCATCGACAAACGCACGCCGGTCAAAGACCTGCAGGTCGTCGATCTGCTCACCGACGCCGATGAATTTCACAGGGACCTTCAATTCCTGACTGATCGCGAGGACAATCCCTCCCTTTGCGGTTCCATCGAGCTTGGTAAGAACAAGTCCCGTGACTTCTACAGCGGACGTGAACTGTTTTACCTGCTGGAGAGCATTCTGACCGGTTGTCGCATCGAGAACGAGCAGCACCTCATGCGGGGCACCCGCAAGCCGCTTGTCCAGCACCCGACGCATCTTCTTCAGTTCCTCCATCAAGTTGATCTTCGTATGAAGACGTCCGGCCGTATCGATGATAACGACGTCCGCGTTGCGTGAGATTGCGGAGCTGAGGGAATCGAAGGCAACGGCAGCGGGATCTGCGCCGTGCGCCTGGCGGACGATTTCCACACCAGCCCTCTGAGCCCAGATCTCAAGCTGCTCATTCGCCGCAGCCCTGAAGGTGTCTGCTGCACCAACGATGACCTTGTATCCTTTTTCCTTGTAGGCATTCGCCAACTTGCCGATCGTTGTCGTCTTTCCGACTCCATTCACGCCGACAACCATGACAACAAAGGGCCTCGGACCTGGAGGCAAAGCAAGATCCGCTGCTTCCGAGCTGCCGTTCACATGCAGGACCCGGGCAATTTCATCTTTCAGGAGAGATGTCAGGTGATCGGATGACTCGATCTTCTCCTGTTTCACACGCTTCTTGATATTGTCGAGAATCAATACCGTTGTCTCGTATCCGACATCGCCGGAGATAAGGATCTCCTCCAACCGGTCGAGCATCTCGTCGTCGATGACCTTTTTCGTGCTGACGAGCGTCGTCACCTTGCTGAAGAGGGTATCCCTCGTCTTCGTCAAACCATCTTTTAGCTTCTTGAATGCATCGCCAAACGACATCAACTCACACCTTTCTTCGCAAAGAGACTTCCGACAAATAACCGCTGCACATACAGGACAAACGAGAACGCCATCAGGAAGACGCTGACCCAGATCGCGACCTGTCTGAACCCTTCCAGCGATGGGACGGCAAGAGCCGAGAGCAGCATGACCAGAGCTATGGAGGTGACTGCAAACTTGCCCGGCCAATTCGACTGTGTGATGATGTTCTTCTTCGACTTGATGTAGATTCCTCCGAAGAGGATGAGGAGATCGCGGACGACGATGACAATAACAAACCAAAGCGGCATCGCCCCGACCCAAACAAGCATGATCGACCCTCCGCCAGCCGCGATCTTGTCGGCAATCGGGTCAATGATCTTGCCGAAGTCCGTCACCTGATGGAGCAACCTGGCAAGATAGCCGTCCAGAAAATCTGTAATACCAGCCAGCACCAATACCCCGGCAGCCCACTCGCGGTTGTGCGGCACAGCAGAAAACAAAAAATACGCGAGAGGGGCGAGGAGGAAGATCCGGCTAAAGCTCAAAAGGGTGGAGATTGTCCAGATTCGTTGCAGCATCAGGCGTCGTTGACGTCCTTTGTCGTTTCACGATCCATAGGAACGGGATAGACACCGCTGAAACAGGCGGTGCAGTAGTGCGCCCCATTCTCGTGCGGGGCAGCATCGAGGAGGTTTTCCATCGACAGGTATGCAAGCGAGTCGACGCCAAGCTCCTCCCTGATCTTTTCGACATCGCTTTCACATCGATTCGCTATGAGTTCGGCTTTGCTCGGGAAATCCATTCCGTAGTGACATGGATACTTGATCGGCGGAGAGGTCACCCGGAAGTGAATTTCCTTCGGCTCCGCCTCCCGTATCATGCGTACGAGCTGCTTCGAGGTCGTGCCCCGAACAATCGAGTCGTCGACGATGACAACTTTGCGCCCCTTGATCACTCCCTTCACGGTGTTGAACTTCGTCTTGACCTTGAACTCCCGCCCTTCCTGGTCGGGCATGATAAATGTACGCCCAACGTAGTGGCTGCGAATCAGTCCGATTTCAAGCTTCACGTCGTCACCAATCTTGTTCGCTTCTCTCACGAAGCCGAGCGTGGCAGTATTGCTCGAATCGGGCACGCTGATGACAATAACGCGATCTTCGTCGTTGTCCGGCTTTACCGGAGACTGCTGAGCAAGCAGTTTCCCCAGCTTGCGACGGACCTTGTCGACGTTTTCTCCAAAGATCTTGCTGTCCGGTCGCGAGAAGTAGATGTACTCGAAGATACAGTGATGCGGCTGTGGAGGCTTCGAGACGTGGTACGACTTCAGCGTACCGCTCTCGATTCCCTCCTGATCGATGACCAGAATTTCCCCCGGTTCCACATCGCCAATGTATTCTGCACCGATGATGTCAAACGCACAGGTTTCCGAAGCAACGACGAACGAGTCTCCCAATCTGCCGAGAGCAAGCGGCCTGAATCCGTGCGGATCACGGGCAGCTATGAGGCTGGTGTCCGTCAGCATCACAAGCGAGTACGCCCCCTCGACAGTTTCGAGGGCTTCCTTGATCTGCTGAATCTGGTTTTCCTGCCTGCTGTGCGCGGTGAGATGAAGGATGATCTCGCTGTCGGAGGTTGACTGAAAGATTGTTCCTTCTGCCTGGAGTTTGTCACGCAGGGAATTGAAATTCGTCAGGTTGCCATTGTGCCCGAGGGCGAGGTTACCCCCGCGATAGTTCACAACAAGGGGCTGAATGTTGAACTTGTTCTCCGATGCTCCGGTCGTGGAGTAGCGATTGTGACCGATAGCAGCCCGGCCTCTGAGCTCTTCTTTGAGGATTTCTCGATCTTTGTAGACTTCGGCGACCAAGCCAACCCCTTTGTGCGTATAGAATCTCGGCTTGCGCTTGATCAGGTCGAAGTCGCTTGTAACGATACCGGTCGCTTCCTGGCCTCGATGCTGAAGGGCGTGCAGTCCGTAGTAGGTCATGACAGCGGCTTCCGGGTGGTTGAAGATTCCGAAAATGCCGCAATGGCAGCGGGGTTTCCCTTCGAGGCGATCGTGCTCAGTCATGGCTCAAAAGTAAGGAAAAAATGAGCTCTAAACAAGGATGGATACAGCTGGATAAAAAACGACCTGACACATTGCTGCGTGCGTCAGGTCAACGAAAGAGGAAGAGCAACTCTCCTGGCACCAACTCAGTTTCGGTCCCCACCCATGATGCGGTGATCTGCTAGCGTCCGAGTGTGAAGTCAATACTCGCAAGAAACGAAATCGAGTTCACGTGCCAGTCCATTCCCTTCTGAACCTCAGTGAAGCCGCGGGCATACGTCAACCGCATCATGATCACGGTTTTCTTGTCAATGGGGATAAAATATCCGCCGCCGATCTTCCATTCAACTCTGGGTTTCAGATCCTGGATCGTCGTATTGATGGTAGTTGATTCAAAGCCGTCAACGGCGAATCCGGGCGTCGTAACGATGGTCTCAGATTTCCCCTGCACAGGAAAACCCACACATGGGCCAGTCACAACGTACCACGGCCGATCGGGAATGACATATTTGAACAGAGGTTCGATTGAGAGGTACGCCACCGTAACGGCTACATCTTCATAGTAATCATACCCAGACTCAGTACCCGACGTGGAGTATTTCCCGTTCCTGTTGTCGAACGAGATCGTCGTGAGAACACTTGCCCACTTGCTGAATGAAATGTCAGCTTGCCCACCGATAATGACACCGACTCCAGTCACCGACGCCGGAAGATCGGCCCCGCTGTGCATATTGTAGTTCGCGCCCACCGCGACACCAACCGCCATGGGCTGTTGGGCTTGCGCTGTAGCGCCAAGCCCCAGGGCGATGCAACAAGCGAGAATCAGCAGTGTAATCTTCATAACGAATACTCGTGCGAAAAGTGAATTGACATCCGCCTCAGGCCTTTTTCTGAAGTCCCTTCAGGACGTCGCTGAACTCGTCAAGGAGCGTGTCACAATGCTGCTGCGTTACAATATATGGCGGTAGAAATCGCAACACCGTTTGATGCGTGCAGTTGACCAGTATGCCCCGCTCCTGCAAGGCATCAACCACGGGTTGGCCATCTTGTGTGAGCTCCACCCCGAGCATGCAGCCAAGACCGCGCACTTCCTTCACAAGCGTCGGGAATTTCACTTGCAGCTCCGAGAACTTTTTCTTGAGGTACTCACCTAGCTCGCCTGCTTTTTCCATGAGCCCCTTGTCGAGAACCTCTTCGAGGACGGCAATACCTGCGGAGCAAGCGACAGGGTTTCCTCCGAATGTTGTGCCGTGCGCACCGTACGTGAGAACATCGGCAACACGGTCGTCACCGAGGAATGCTCCGAGGGGCAACCCGCCGCCGATCGCTTTTGCGATGACGACGATGTCGGGCCTCACGCCGAAGTGCCCGAATGCAAAGAACTTCCCTGTGCGGCCCATTCCGCTTTGAATCTCGTCGGCGATGATCAGGAATCCGTATTTCTGCCTTAGCTCGTTCAACGTAGATGCAAACTCGGGGCTCACAACAAAGATCCCGCCTTCTCCCTGGATAAACTCCAGGATCACGCCTAGGGTTTGTTCGTTGACTGTCTCCCTGAGCTGAGCGACGTCGTTGAAACCGACATGGCAAACATTCGGAAGAAATGGTTCGTAACCTTCTCGGTATTTCTGACGCTCAGTAAGTGACAACGCTCCCATCGTCCTGCCGTGAAACGAGTTTGTCAGGCCGATCAGGTGTGTCTTCCCGTTTGCCTTTCCCCATTTGCGTGCGACCTTGATAGCTCCTTCAACAGCCTCCGTCCCGCTGTTGCCGAAGAAAACACGCTTGAACCCGGACGCAAGAATGAGTCTCTCTGCAAGCTTTACCTGCGGTTCCTGAACATAGTAGTTCGAGAGGTGTATGTACTTGTTGACTTGTTCAATGATCGCTTTGTTCACGCGTGGATGATTGTAACCAAGAGCGTTGACTGCCAGGCCGCCGAAGAAATCCAGGTAACGCTTGCCGTCTCTGGCATAGAGATACACTCCATCTCCACGCTCGATATCGAGGGCCAATCGTTTGTAAGTGTGGAAAAAGTATTTGTCTTCTTTTTGAAAGAGGTTTGATTCGTCGCTCATTGTTTCCCTACGATGTTTTGTAAGATAGAAAAAAGGAATCGGACCGACGCTTCGAGTTCCTGGATCGATCCTGTATTTCGAATAATGTAGTCAGCTTTTCCGAGCTTCGAACCCGGCGACTGTTGAGACTGAATCCTTTTGCGGACATCGTCCGCTGAAACCTTGTCACGATCCACGACGCGCTGGATCCGATCGGCCTCAGGAGAATCGACGACTATGACGTAGTCTAGTTCCTTTTCAAATCCCGCCTCGTAGATCAATGCTGCCTCGACAATTCCCAGGCGATTTCCAGCCTTCTCCAACTTCACGAACCGCTTCCCGATTTCGGCCTCAACCCGAGGATGCACAAGGGCGTTCACCTTTCGGCCCAAACCAGAGCTCGAGAAGATTTTCGAGGCAACGTACTGACGATCAAGGTCACCGTCGGCGAGGTAAGTAGACGGCCCAAGCAACGAAATGAGCGCCCGGCTCAGCGAACCATCATCTCTCATCAGTTCCTTTGCAATGTCATCGGCAGAGAGAACAGGCACGCCCAGGTTGGAAAATATAGAGCAGACGAGCGATTTCCCGCTTCCGATTCCGCCGGTTACACCAATTCGAAGGATATAAGCCACCAAAGAAGCCCCAGTAGATCAGGTTCATTGAAGCTTGCTGAAGCCAATTGCTACTTCGCAAACGCTACGGAGCGGAATTCCCTTATGACAGTCACCTTGATCTGGCCCGGATATTCCATCTCCTGTTGAATCTTGTTGGCAATCTCATGTGATAGTTGATCTGCCGCCGCGTCATCAAGGAGATCATGATTGCAGATGACACGAATTTCTCTCCCGGCTTGAATAGCATATGAGTTCACGACGCCATTAAATGATTTCGCCATCGATTCGAGTTTCTCGAGCCTCTTTACGTACCCTTCAACAGATTCCCGACGAGCTCCCGGTCGTGCCCCGCTGATTGCGTCCGCAGCCTGGACCAGAGCAGCAATTGGGTGCTCCATCGGAATATCCTCATGGTGAGAGCCAACCGCATTAGAGACGATAGGGTGTTCATTGTACTTCTTGCAGAGTTCGTATCCAAGGAGGGCATGAGGTCCTTCCACGCTCCTGTCGATAGTCTTTCCGATATCGTGCAGCAAGCCTCCCCTCTTGGCAAGGATCGGATCAAGGTTCAACTCGGCGGCCAAAATGCCGCTCAGGAAAGATACTTCGATGCTGTGTTGAAGCAGATTCTGGCCGTAGCTTGACCTGTATTTCATCCGGCCGATGTGCTTGACGATCTCAGCGTGAGCCCCATGCAATCCGACCTCCAAAAGGGCGTTTTCCCCAGTCCGGATGGTCTCCTCTTCCAGCTCTTTTTTCACCTTTTCCACAACTTCTTCGATCCTCGCCGGGTGGATACGACCATCGGCAATAAGCCGTTCCAGAGATACTCGTGCAACTTCTCGCCGAAACGGGTCAAATCCCGACAGGATAACAGCTTCAGGCGTGTCATCTACTATAACATCTACGCCTGTAGCGGCCTCAAAAGCTCGTATGTTCCGCCCCTCTCGACCGATGATACGTCCCTTCATTTCATCGCTCTCAAGGTTGAGAACGCTCACTGTTGTTTCGACTGTATGGTCCGCAGCGGTTCTCTGAATAGCTTGCACAATGAGCTTTTGCGCTTCCCGCTTGGCCTCTTCTTTGGCCTTATCACGGAGCTCCTTCATAAGTTGTGCCGACTCGGATTTGACGGTCTCAATGAGGTTATCAGCAAGCTGTTTCTTTGCTTCCTCCCGTGTAATGCCCGAAATCCGCTCCAGCCTGGCGTTTTCCTCTCCCACGAGCCTTGTAAGTTCCTTCTCCTTCTCATCAAACCGCTTGCGTTTATCTCCAAGCTCCTTTTCAAGACCCTGGAGAGTCACTTCTTTCTTGCTCAGCAGATCCAATTTTCGGTCGACATTCTCCTCACGGGAAATCAGTTGCTTTTCGAAGGCTTGGAGCTTGTTTCTCTTGGACTGCGCTTCGCTTTCGAACTCCTTTTTCCGCTTGTACCACTCGTCCTTTGCCTCGAGCAGCTTCTCCCGCTTGAGCGTGTTTCCGTCTTTTTCGGCTTCTTCAATGATGCGTTTCGCGCGTTCTTCAGCGTTGGTGACCTTGTTCTGACCCGCACGGGTGTTCAGATACCAGCCTGCATAGAACGTCAGGCCGGAAATCAGAACGACCATTGGTATAAGGATGTAGATTTCCATAAAACTCCTCCATCAACACTCACTCAAAAAAAACCGCACTCGTCGGCCGAAGATCAAGGTGTATTGAAAGAACCTCATTCAACACGGTGGGTGCCTGCCTAAGCATTTCACACTTCCACTAACCCGCTCGTCCCGACGAAGTCGGAAGTCATCGCTTGGCATCTCCGCCTACTGCAGAGAGGTGGCCTGCGCTCCACGCTTATGAGTCAAGCTCCCTATTAAAGTAACTGTCAGGTTCTTTAATAAGTTTTGATCACGGCTGACGGTGCGGAAACTCGTATCAGTAACCGACCGCCCTGATGATGAGAAAGAACAATCGAAAGTGAATCAGGCTAATCACTCTTGGGTACGGTTGTATCAACCTCCAGGCAATTGTCGAGGTAATTCGACAGCTTAATGATTTCCGTCTCCAAGTGTGTCAATGATTGCTGGCTTCGCTCTCGTTCTTTCATCAGATCTTCAGTAATATTCAGAGCAGAAAGCACCGCAACAGTCAACGGCGGCTGCTCTGGAATCTTCTCATGAATTGTGGATATCATCGTATCCACATAGGCTGCGATCTTCTTGGTGAAATCCTCATTCTCGCCGCGAAGAGGATACTCTGAACCGAAGATTTTTACTTTTATGCTCTTTCCGTTCATAGACTCGCACGCATCAGTTCATTGATGTCGATTGAATTCCCCCAAGATCTAGCCATGGCCACGATCAAAACAAGAACACGAGGACTATAAGTGTGAATTGATCTTACTAATGAGGTCCTTGATCCTTGCTTTCAGTGCCTCCTTTTCTTCCTTCGTGAGGATGTTCGATCCATTGGATTGTAGTCGAAGTGCATCCTGACGCAAGCGTTCCAGTTCCCGGTCTTTCGAGGCCAGTTCCTGTTTCAGATTCTGCTCGACCGCCTCGAGATCTTCCACTTTTTTCTGGAGCACACTGTTCGACTCTTTGAGTTGAACGAGCACTTCAGATACCCGACGCGCCTTATCCCACAAGGCTTCGAGCGATGTCTCGATCGTCTTCATGTCTTTGCCACTTATGACTTCAGCTTCCATTTGCTGATCTGGCAAAGCTGCTCTCCTCAAGGTTTACTGAAACACACAGGGCGCACGTTACATCGCACGCAACTTCGCGTTACACGTTGCCTCAACATGCTGTACGATCCGAGCAACCTCGGCATCGATTTCATGATCGGTCAACGTGCGGTCCAATGGCTGGAACTCCAGCGAGTATGCTAAGCTTTTGTTTCCAGCCCCAACCTGATCTCCGACATACAAGTCGAACAGGACCAGATTGCTGAGCAGGGTTCCACCAGCCTCCCTGATGGCCCACACCACAGTTTCATGTTGCGTGGCGGCACTCACAACAAAAGCGAGGTCACGACGCACACCCGGAAACCGTGGAAGCGGCTTGAGCTTTTTCTCGGTAACCCAACCCCTTTCTAACTCTGCAACCTTCAGCTCACACACAAAGATGGCGTCGTCAATATCAAAACTTTGTGCGATTGACTTGCCAACCTTTCCGAGAAATCCGGCATAACTACCATTGATTTCAACCGCTAGAGCGCTTTCAATTAAAGCGCTTGCGCTATCATAAGAAATAAACCTGTATTTGTCAAGGCAAAACTTGGAAAGCAGCGCCTGCACCTCCCCTTTCAGGTCAAAAAGATCGGTGCTGCGATGCTCGGACCCATATTGTGCAGAAACGACACTGCCACTCATGACGATGAGCAATCGTTCATCCTCGATGAACGAATCCAGAGTCTCACCCGGTTTCTCCCCCCGCAAGCCAAAAACATTGCCAATTTCGAACATACGGAGGTCTTTCTGGCCGTGGGAGCGATTGTGCTGCACCACCGTCAGACCACCTGGGACTAGACTTGTCCTGAGGACTGAGGCCTCAGCGCTCACCGGATTCAACACCTCGACAGCCCGGTCGGCCATCAGGTGGCCTTTTGTACGATCTTGAAGACTGTACGTCAGAATCTCGTCAAACCCGGCTCCGATGAGATAGTTGCGGATCTCATCCTGCACAAATGTCGTATGCAATGGCTTGGAAAAGTCCACAGTCGTGCGCGTTTTCGTTTCAATGTTGTCATATCCATACGCGCGGGCAACTTCCTCAATCAGATCGATTTCTTCCGCGATATCGTAACGGAATGTTGGAACCTGGAACTTGACACCGTCTTTTGCTTGTCCAACCGGCTTCAGGTCCAGACGCTTCAAGTATGACACAATTTGCTGCTTCGACAGCGTCGTCCCAAGAATCTCGTTCGTCCGATTGAAGCGCAGATAAACAGTCGTGGGGTGCGATTTTTTGGGATAGACATCGATGCTTCCCCTGAGAACTTCTGCACCTGAGAACTCCTGTATCAGCTGAGCAGCCCTATTCGCCGCGTACAACGTCATTCCGACATCAACGCCGCGCTCGAATCGCTGCGACGCATCGGTGGACAGCCCAAGGTACTTCGAAGTCCGGCGTATACTGCCCGGGTCGAAGTTCGCACTCTCGATCAGAACGTTCGTCGTCGCTTCGCTGATCTCTGTGTTCGCTCCCCCCATCACGCCGGCAATCGCAACTGGCTTATCCCCATCACATATCATGAGTGTATCGGATTTCAGGATTCGCTCTTTTCCATCGAGCGTCGTGAACTTTTGTCCGTCTTCCGCACACTTCACAATAATTGAGTGTCCCGCAAGCGTGTCATAGTCGAATGCATGAAGAGGCTGTCCGGTTTCCATCAACACATAGTTTGTGATGTCGACAATGTTGTTGATCGGGCGAAGTCCAATCGACAACAAGCGGTCCTGCATCCATTGTGGCGAGGGCTTAATCCTGACATTTCTCAGCACGCGTGATGAATACCGCCTGCACTTCTGTTTGTCCAATATCTTGATTGAAGCGTGGCTCTTGGACGGAACCTTGCTCTCCTTAATGACTATTGTTTTCAGTGACGCCTTTTTTCCCGTGAGCATCTGAAGTTCACGCGCCACGCCAACGTGGCTGAGCCAATCCCCCCGGTTTGCTGTGATCTCCATATCATAGATCACATCGGTCAGTCCCAGGAACTTCGCAAGCGGTGTTCCTGGCTTGGCGGTCTTCTCCAGCACAAGAATTCCATTTGCGTCTTCGCCCAATCCCAGCTCGAACTCGGAACAGATCATACCGTTCGATTCGACACCCCGGATGTGCACGCGCTCCAACGCGAATGGTTTCCCTTCGGGATCGTGTTGATTGCGGGGGACGACTGCTCCAACCAATCCTACTGCAACTTTCTGTCCTGCAGCGACATTTGGCGCCCCGCATACGACGGCAAGCACGTCACGGCCCACGTTGACCTTGCAGAGAGACAATCGATCTGCATTAGGGTGTTTTGCCCGTTCCAATACCTCACCGACAACAAACTTGTCAAACTTGGCAGCCAGATCTTCATATCCAGCGACTTCAAGTCCAACCATCGAGAGGTTTTCTGCGACATCGGCGGGTTTCAACCGAAGGTCGATGTATTCCTTCAACCAATTGTGTGATATCTTCATAAGGCGCCGTGACTAGAACTGTTGTAAGAAACGGACATCGTTTTCGTAGAAGAGCCTGAGGTCATCCACTCCGTACCGCAGGCAGGCAATTCGCTCGATACCCATTCCGAAGGCGAAGCCGGTGTATTTCTCAGCGTCGTATCCGACATTTTTCAGGACGTGTGGATGGACCATTCCTGATCCGAGACACTCCAGCCAACCCACGAACTTGCACATCCTGCACCCCTTGCCTTTGCACAGGAAACACGAAATGTACATGTCTGCGCTTGGCTCCGTGAACGGAAAGAACGTCGGCCGGAACTTGAACTTCACATCGCTCCCATAGAACTGATGCGCAAACGCCACCAATGTCCCCTTCAAATCACTGAAGGTGACCCCTTTGTCGACGTAGAGTCCTTCTATTTGATGGAAGGTCACCAGGCTTCTTGCGCTGACCGCTTCATTCCGGTATACCCTGCCCGGCATGATCTCCCTTACAGGAGGGTCCTGTTTCTCCATTGTCCGGATTTGGACAGGCGACGTATGCGTGCGGAGAAGCACTTCCTTCGAAATGAAGAATGTATCCTGCATATCACGCGCCGGATGGTCGGGAGCAAAATTCAACGCTCCGAAATTATAGTAGTCCGTTTCAATCTCCGGCCCTGTGGCTACGGAGAAGCCCATGCTCAGAAAGATCTTCTTAATCTCATCCATCGTCTGGGTCAGCGGGTGTTTCGTCCCGACGGGCTTCGGGCGACCTGGGAGCGTCAGATCGATGACACTCTTCTCGCTTCCCGATGGCTGGCTCAGCGATTTCTTCTTCTCATCGAATGCAGACTGTGCCGATCCCTTCAGCATGTTCAGCGCTTTGCCAAGGGAAGGCTTCTCAGCCGGAGGAGCAGACTTCATTTCATCGAAGAGCTGGGCAATTGCACCATTACGCGAGAGGAACTTCACGCGCACCTGGTCCAACTCGGGTTCGCTTGCTGCCTTTGCGAGTTCTGCTTCAAAGGCCGTTCGGACTTCGTTGATTTTCTCTGTCATACTCGTTCGCTCACCAAATAGGCACGAATGACTTCATGGGGACCCGAAAAGCAAAAATCTTCTTACCAACCTGTCCCGGCTCTTCAGAAGAAGAGTCGGGACCGTACAACGGTTGACAAGAAGACCGAACTTATGCTGTTACAAACTTCACAACTTCTGCGAACGCCAGCGGATGGTTCACTGCCAGATCGGCCAGGACCTTCCGGTTGATGGCCACGGACTTCTTGTCCAGGCCGGCAATCAACTTGGAATACGTTGTGCCATTGAGGCGTGCAGCAGCGTTAATACGAGCGACCCAGAGGCCCCGGTATTCGCGCTTCTTCGTTTTGCGGTGGCGATAGGCGTGTGTGAGAGCTTTCTCGACATGCCCCTTCGCGATGGTGTAGACTTTACTTCGACCACCCCAGTAGCCCTTGGCTTTCTGCAGGATTTTCTTCCTGCGTCTATGGGATGCGACTTTGTTCTGTGAACGCGGCATGAAACTTTCTCCTTCTGAATTATGCTAGCAAAAACCGTCGCACCTTGTACGCTTCGGTCTCAGACACAAGACCTGGCTTGCGAAGATGGCGCTTTCGTTTGGTTGATTTCGATGTCAAGATATGGCTCCGAAATGCTTTCCGCCGTTTGATCTTCCCATTCGCCGTCATCTTGTACGACTTCAGGGCACGCCGGCGACTCTTCATCTTTGGCATACTATACTCCGTTATGTTGATTCCGTTGTTTGTTTACTTCCTTCGACCTTCTTCTTTGACTTGTCGGCCACGTAGTACGCAATCATCTGCCGGCCTTCCATTTTTGCGGGAGCGTCGATCTTAGCGATATCCTCCAGCTGTTCCGTAAACCGGTCGAGCATCGCTCTCCCCTGGTCCTGGTAGGTAATCTCACGCCCTTTAAATACGACTGTCGCCTTTACTTTGTGCCCCTCTTCGATAAATCCCCGCGCATGACGAACCTTGAAATCAAAATCGTGTGTATCGGTATTCGGATGGAAACGGATTTCCTTGACCAGAGTTACGTGCTGGTGTTTCTTCTGCAGCTTATCCTTCTTGGCAAGCTCATACTTGTACTTCCCGAAATCCATGATCTTGCACACTGGCGGGTCCGCTGTCGGGACAATTTCAATGAGATCAAGTGTCTTCGCCGCCGCCGCAGCGAGGGCATCCTTCACCGTCAGAACACCCAGCTGTGTCCCCTCGTCGTCGATAACCCGGACCTGGGCTGCCCTGATTTCCGTATTGATACGTGCGCGCTCTTGCTTAATGGGTGAGCCTCCTATACCGTGAGTAGTTTGCGTTGAATAGCGTCAAGAATCTTGGCGAGAAACGCAGAGCGTTCCATCGTCCCAAGATCCCCTTTCTTATGCTGGCGTACCGAAAT
>Ga0187878_1000320_pt1 | contig 57666 bp, 60 predicted proteins | sample June2016WEW_17_1_FD_132979 | JGI IMG/M metagenome (GOLD analysis project Ga0187878, IMG submission 132979) | Peatland microbial communities from SPRUCE experiment site at the Marcell Experimental Forest, Minnesota, USA - June2016WEW_17_150 | ecosystem: Environmental > Terrestrial > Soil >... | reverse complement strand
GGACAGGCCCGCACACTTCAGACAAGGAGACCTCAACCTGAAAACGCCCAACTCCGTCCAACAAGCCGCCTGTTTTCAGCAGCCGCCACTGCGGGTCTGTCTTGTCTTGGACAGCAGTGTTTCCACTCTGGACCTTTGAGCGCTTTCACATCACCCTCGAAGGGGTTGGCCGCAACCTGGTCCAAAGCGCGCGCAACGCGCCGCTGAACGTCACGGGGCAAGTCCAGGAGGTCTCTCTCCGCGTCTTCGGTAAGCTCACACGCCCAGCTCATGCTTTACTTGATTCCATGGGCGAGTCTTCCTTTCCCGCACCTGCTTGAGAGCGTGACGTACCTTCTTCGCCTCCGCGGGAGTCAGCGCATCGTCCGCATCGACGAGTCTCTTGGGTTTCATCGAGACGTGGCCGCTCTCCACCGTGACCTCCATGAAGTCTCCGGGTCTGAGCCTCATGGCATCGAAGATCTTCTTCGGAATCACTACCTGACGCCGCTGGCCGATGCGACTCAGCGCGGCGGGTCCGGCGTTGCCGGCAGCCTGGATGTCTCGATTGGGCATACATTCAGCTTATCATGTATGCGGAAGCCGGCGACGCGACAGAAGTCGTCCTATGGCGCGATCTCGAGCATCGCTTCGCGCACGGAGGCGGTGCCGCCCGCTCGCAACTGAACCGCCGCGAGGCCGGGCGGGACCCCCTCCGGCACGCGGATGTTCACCTGCCACACCCCGGCCATGGCCAAGGCGGCATACACGACCTCGGCCGGGCGTCCCGCAACCAGCACTTCGGGGTTGCTCGCCAATGGCAGCGGGCCGTCCAGGACTCTTCCGGCGACCGCGGGAGGCACGGAAGGCCCGAGCCCGGAAGCCCACAGTGCCACGAAGCCACCGGCTTGCACGGGGTCCGGCGCCGCCAGTTGCATGCCGTCCCTTTCGAAAGTGAACAGAGCGGGTGCAAGGGCCGCGATATCGACATATTGCGCGGTGCTGCCTTGCGGAGTCACCACGTCGATCCGGCGGCGCCCCGGCTGAACGTCCGGCGGGATCAGGAAGTTGATCTGATCGCCGCTCACGTAACTGGAGTGCGCGGCGCGCCCGTCGAGAAGCACCCGGACGCCGCCGATGTTCTCCGGCAGCCTTCCATCGGCCGGCATGGCGTAATCCCAGTTGGTGCGGACCAGCGAGAAGTTGCGGCCGAACACGGACGCGAACGAGCCCGCGGCCAGACGGCTGCTGTAGTCGGCCGAGTTGACGACGCCGCCCGGGTTGATCTGAGGCGACCCGGCCTGCACCGCCGGAAGAACGAAGCTCTCCATAATGTCGAAAGGCTGGAGGTACACCGAATCCGGCATGGGGCTGAGATTGGTGCGCGCGCTGGTCACCATGATCAGGTCCAGGTCCGGCACCAGGAACATGTACTGCCCGCCGTAACCCATGCCGATGGTGGTGGGATAGCCGTCGATGGTGGACTTCCACCAGAAGTACGCATAATCTCCCAAAACGCTTTGCGTGCGGACGCGCAGGCGCGTGGAGGTGCGCAGCCATTCTTCCGAGACGATTGCCCGGCCCTCCCACCGGCCGTTTCGCAACACCAGCAGCCCGATTTTCGCCAGGTCGCGCGCGGTGAGCCATACCTCGGAGCCGCCGATGTAAAGCCCCGTCGGGTCTCGGTCCCATCGGGTACAGGTGACTCCGAGCGGCCCGAAAAGGCGCGAGTTGGCAAAATCCAACGTGCCGGCGCCGGTGGCCTTGGTGAGGATGCCGGAGAGCAGGTGCGAAAGGCCGGTGCTGTAGTTGAACTTCTCGCCCGGCGTGCTGTCGAGAGGCAACTGGATGAGAAACTGGTTGGGGTTCGGGCTATTGTCCCACTGCGTGTGGAGATCGCCGGTTTCGACCTGGAGGAAACCCGCCGTCATCGTCATCAGATGGGCGATCGTGATGTCCCACTTGCGGGGATCGTCACCCGCGCGGAAGTACTCGGAATAGAACTCGTACAGCTTCTGGTCGGTTCCGCGCAGCAGCCCTTCCTGGATCGCGATGCCCGTGAGGATGGAAAGCACGCTCTTGGACACGGACTTGATATTGTTCGAGTCCGTGGCCTGGCAGCCCTGGAAATACCGTTCGAAGACCAGGCGCCCGTTGCGGAACACCAGCAGGCTGAGGCGCGTCGGGCTGTTCCAGTCCACGTACTGCGCCGCCTGCTCGAGGCGGGCCGAAAGCATGCCCTGCTCTTCGGGCGTGGAGGTAGTCCACTCCGCGGTCGGCCAGGGAGTGTCCTGAGCTCCGATGGCCGCGCAATACAGCAGGAGAAGAGCCGAAAGTCTCCGCGCCGCCACGTCCGGACTGTATCATAACTCCAGGTGCTGCGCCCAGGCCATCGAATTCGGCGGGGGGCGCGACATGAACGTGGTCGCGCTCGATCGTACCAGGGAGTCGATAGACTGCCATCATGCGGCAGGCAACGGTGTTCGGCTTCCTCCTAGCCGTCTGGCAAGGCATCGGCTCCGGCCAGCCGAGCGTGCGAGTCAAGTCGAGTTACGAAGCGCACCGATGGTTTGAACTCCGCGACGCCGTCGTGGACGCACAAGCGCCGGCATTCTACCGCCGGCGTTGCTGCGCACCTCATGAGCCGGCAAGAGTGCCGGCTCGGCAGGCTGAAGCCCGCGCCACGTCGTGAGCGTTGCGTCACTCGATTGCGCGAGCCTCGGTAAAGGCGCCGGAGGCCCTGAAGAAGTCATCGGTGACTACTCAAAACGGAAATGCGGGATAATGGTCTCCGCCCTATCGGAGTTCTTCGAATCGTGCCGAAGTAATCGGAGAAAGGACTTTTCACGCATGCCGCTCAAGCTCGGAAGCCTTCTCGGTCCTTACGAGATTTCTGCTCTGCTGGGCGTCGGAGGCATGGGCGAGGTCTACCGGGCCCGCGATCCCCGGCTGGGGCGCGATGTCGCCCTGAAAGTGCTTTCGCGAGAATTCGAGTCCGATGTATCCTTCCGTCTTCGTTTCGAACAGGAGGCGCGCGCCGTCGCGGCTCTGAATCATCCCAACATCGTCGCCGTCTATGATGTCGGCCCCGGCTACATCGTCTCGGAACTGGTGGATGGCGTGGTTTTGCGGAAGCTGGGCCGGCAGTCGCTCCGCCACACCCTGGAGCTGGCGGCCCAGGTTGCGGACGGCCTCGCCGCCGCGCACGCTGTCGGCATCGTCCACCGTGACGTCAAGCCCGAGAACATCATGGTCACCCGCGACGGCCGGGCCAAGATTCTGGATTTCGGACTCGCCAAGCGCACCTTCGCGACGCCGGAGGGAGGACTGGACGCGTTGGTCGCTGCCCAGCCGGGCTTGGTGATGGGTACGGCGAGCTACATGTCGCCCGAACAAATTCGCGGTCTGCCGGTGGACCGGCGCAGCGACATCTTCAGTTTCGGTCTGGTGCTGCACGAGATGCTGTCCGGACAAAAGACCTTTTCGGCGAACTCGGCGGCGGAGGTCATGCGCGCCATTGTTAAGGACGATCCGCCGCCGCTGCCTCCTTCCGTTCCGTTCCCGGTAGCCGCGCTCGTTTCCCACTGCCTGGAGAAGGACCCCAATCTGCGTTTCGAATCCGCGCATGACTTGAGCGTCAGCCTGCGCGCCCTGTCCACCGGTTCCCAGCCTCTCCCGGCTGTCGCGGAGCCGCCGGCCCGGCCCAGGCGGATGCTGGCGCGCATCCTCACAGCCGCCGGAGTCGTCGTGGCGCTGGCGGCCGGTCTCGCAGCCGGATGGTGGGCGAATCGCACTGAGCTTCCGTCATTCCGCCAGGTCACCTTCCAGCGCGGATTCGTTTCCGCCGGCCGGTTCACTGCGAGCGGCCAGAACATCGTCTATAGCGCACGCTGGAATACCGAACTCCCGGATCTGTACTCCGTGCACATCTCCGCGCCCGAGGCCCGCCCGCTGGGCCTGCACGGCGCTCATCTGTTCTCCATTTCCAAGAACGAAGAGCTGGCCGTGGCGCTCGATTGCCGCTTCCTCGGAGACAACAGCCAGATGGGCACGCTGGCGGTCCTGCCCCTGCAAAGCGGGTCGCCGCGAACCTTGCTGGCCGGCGTTTCCGAGGCCGATTGGGACCCCGCGGGAAACACGCTCGCTGTGGTGCACACCGTCGATGGAATGCATACCCTGGAGTACCCCATCGGAAAGGTCCTCTACCGTTCCGTAAACTGGATCGGCGACCTGCGTTTCTCTCCGCGCGGCGGCCGCATCGCCTTCTCCGAGCACCCACAATTCGAGGACGATCGCGGCTGGATCGCGGTCACCGATCTGGCGGGCCGGACAGGTAAGCTGAGCCAGGAATGGGAATCGATACAGGGACTCGTGTGGTCAACCGAATCCGGCGAGATCTGGTATGCAGCCGCCATGACCGGCTCCGCCAACACCGTTTATGCGGTCAACATGGACGGGCGGCAGCGGGTCGTCGCCCGCTTCCCTGGAGGAATCAAACTACACGACCTGCGACCCGACGGCGAGCTTCTGATCGCTGAGTTCAACGACAACCGCAGCGAAATGTACGCCCGCCTGCCTAACGAAACCAGCGACCGGCCGCTGGACTGGCTCGGCCCTTCCTTCCCGGCCGACCTCTCTCCGGACGGCAAGCTGCTGCTGTTCTCGCAGTACGGACAAGCCGGCGGGAGCGACTACGGGGTTTACCTCCGCAAGCTGGATGGCTCCCTGCCGGTGCGGCTCGGCGAAGGCGACGCGGCCGCGTTGTCGCCTGACGGCAAGTGGGCAGTGGCGATTCTGTACGCCTCTCCGCCCCAGCTCGAACTGCTGCCGACCGGCGCGGGATCTCCGCGCACGTTGCCCGCCTCCGGCATTAACTATCAGCAGAACGTCCGCTGGCTGCCCGATTCGCGGCGTATCGTGTTTGCCGCGAGCCGATCCGGACAGGGCTCGCGCTTGTGGCTTCAGGACACGGCTGGCGGCGCGCCGCAGCCCTTCACGCGCGAAGGCGTCACCTTCGAGGGCGACTGTCTCTCTCCGGACTCGAAGCTGGCCGCGGCCAAAGGGCCAGACGGCATCCTCCGTCTGTACCCGCTCGACGGCGGTGCGCCCCGCGAAGTGCCCGGCTTGGACACCACGATGCGACTGGTGCGCTGGGCTCCAGATGGCCAGAAGCTCATCCTTGCGGCGCTGAACCCCGCGTCCGCGAAGCTCTATCAGATCAATGTCGCGACGGGCGAGCGCAAGCCCTGGAAGGATCTGAGCCCCACCTACCCCAGCGGCGTGTCCGAGATCACTCAGATACTCGCGTCGGCCGACGGCCAGGTCATCGTCTATGGGCAGGACCGCAAGGTCCGCAGCCTGCACGTGGTCGAAGGGCTCGACCGGCGTCTGTTCCGATTCTAGCCCGCATTTCTCACCGCGACCGTGGCGAGGCGCGATGAGAGAGCCACAGATACAAGGCGCGCGAAGGCCGGCGCCCGCAGGCGTACTTGAACAGTACGTCGAGGACGGCGGCCGAGCGCAACGCAGTAGATGCGGCCCTATCGCGCGCCGCAGCAGGTTGTTGGTGAGAAATGCGGGCTAACGGCTACCCCCGGCGAGGTTGACCGCAAATTGGAGAGCGCGGATCAGGCTCACCGTCGGAGGTGACCCGTGATTTTTGGAAATTATCGAACCGGCGCCGGCCGCGCTTCGTTGTTCTACCATTGGGAAAGGACAACCATGAGACCTATCGCAAGACTCCTTCTGCCCCTTAGCCTTCTCGCATCGGCCCTGGTGGCGCAACAACCTCCGATCATCGACCGGGAACTGTTCTTCGGCGATCCGGAAATCTCGGGCGCACAGATTTCGCCCGACGGCAAGTACATCGCCTTCATGAAGCCCTGGAACAAGACCCGGAACGTCTGGGTGAAGCGGACCGAGGAACCGTTCCCCGCCGCCAAGCTGGTGACCGCGGATACCAAGCGGCCGATTCCCGGGTACTTCTGGAGCCGTGACAGCAAGTACATCCTGTACGTGCAGGACAAGGCCGGCGACGAGAACTACAACGTCTATGCGGTGAACCCGGCCGATAGCCCGGCGGCGGGCGCGGAGGCGCCGCCCGCGCGCAACCTGACCGACGTCAAGAAGGTGCGCGCGGCGATCTACGCGGTGCCCAAGACCGAACCGGACCTGATCTACGTGGGCCTGAACGATCGTGACCCGGCCTGGCACGACCTCTACAAGGTGAAGATTTCGACCGGCGAGCGGACGCTGCTGCGCAAGAACACCGACCGCATCACGAGCTGGGTCTTCGATCTCAAAGACCAGTTGCGCCTGGCCACGCGCTCGGCCGACAACGGGGACACCGAATTCCTGCGCGTGGATGCGGACGGCTTCAAGAAGATCTACTCCTGCGACGTCTTCGAAACCTGCTATCCGGTGCGCTTCCACAAGGATAACCAGCGCCTGTACATCGTTACGAACACAGGCTCGGCGGACCTGGTCCGGCTGGCGGTGCTCGATCCGCAAACGGGCCAGGACGAGTTGGTGGAATCGGACCCACTGAACCGTGTGGACTTCGGCGGCGCGCTGATCTCGGAGGTGAGCGACCAGATCCTGGCGACGATCTACAACGACGAGAAGCTGCGCATCTATTGGAAGGACAAAGGGTTCGAGGCGGACTACAAGCTGCTCCAGAGCAGGCTGCCGGGCAAGGTGGTACAGCCCGGGTCGCACACCAAGGACGAGCAGCTCTGGTTGATCTCCGGGTACAGCGACACCGAACCGGGCGAGACCTACCTGTTCGACCGCAAAACCAAGAAGCTCACGCTCCAGTATCGAATCCGCGAGAAACTCGTGCGGGAGCAGATGGCGGCGATGACGCCGGTGCGGTACAAGTCGGTGGACGGGCTGGAGATCCCGGCCTATCTCACGCTGCCGAAGGGCCTGCCCCCGAAGAACCTGCCGGCGATGGTGACGCCGCACGGCGGGCCCTGGGGTCGCGATGTCTGGGGTTACAGTTCCATGACCCAGTTCCTGGCCAACCGCGGGTACGCCGTGCTGTCGATGAACTTCCGCGGCTCCACCGGCTACGGCAAGAAGTTCCTGAACGCCGGCAACAAGGAGTGGGGCCAGAAGATGCAGGACGACGTCACCTGGGGCGTGAAGTACCTGGCGGCGGAGGGGATCGCGGATGCGAAGCGGGTTGGCATCATGGGCGGCTCCTACGGCGGGTACGCCACGCTGGCCGGGGTGGCGTTCACCCCGGATGTCTACGCCGCGGCGGTGTCCGTCGTGGGGCCGTCCAATCTGATCACCCTGCTCAACTCGATCCCTCCCTACTGGGAGCAGATCCGCAAGATGTTCCACAAGCGCATGGGCGATCCGGGTACCCCGGAGGGTAAGGCGCAGTTGGAGCGGCAGTCGCCGCTGAACTCGGCGGCCAAGATCAAGACGCCGCTGATGGTGGTGCAGGGAGCCAACGATCCGCGTGTGAACAAGGCGGAGTCCGACCAGATCGTGATCGCGCTGCGCGACCGCGGCTTCCCGGTCGAGTACCTGGTGGCGCCCGACGAGGGGCACGGCTTTGCGCGTCCGGTGAACAACATGGCAATGTTCGCCGCGGCCGAGATGTTCCTGGCCAAGCACCTGGGCGGCCGGTATCAGGAAGGCGGGACCGCGGAAGTGGTCGCGCGCCTGAAGGAGATCACCGTCGATCCGAAGACCGTCGTGCTCGCCAAGAAGGTGGACGCAGGTGCGGTGGGCGCGCCGAAACTCCAGGCCGCGTTGCAGCCCGGCACGTACAACTACCTGGCCAAGCTCCAGATGGGCGGCCAATCCATGGACCTCAAGATGTCGACTGTACTCAAGGAAGAAGACAGCGCCTGGACGGCCACCGACACGGTAGCTACTCCGATGGGCGACGCGGTGGACACTGTCACGCTCGACAAGAAAACACTTGCCCTGCTGAAGCGCTCGGTGAAGCAGGGACCGATGGCCATCGACATCGAGTTCCAGGACAACAAGGCTGCCGGCAAAATGAACATGGGCGGCCAGGACCGTCCGATCTCCAGCGACGTGGGCGGGCCGGTGTTCGCCGCTACCGGTGGCGCCGCGCTGTGGATGACCTGCCTGCCGCTGGCCGACGGCTACTCGACCACTTTCCGGGACTTCGACATCCAGAAGCAGAAGGTGAAAATGATGCAGTTGACGGTGGCCGGCTCCGAGAGCGTCACCGTCCCCGCGGGAACCTTCGGCTCCTTCAAGCTGGACATCACTTCCGCCGAGGGTGGGCCGGAGAAGGTCACCGTCTGGGTAGCCAAGGAGTCGCGCAAGGTGGTGAAGTTCGCGACGATCATCGCCGAGATGGGAGGCGCAACGCTGACCGCGGAATTGCAGTGACTCACCGAGGGGCGGGCCTCAAACCCGCCCCTACGCCGGCCGGTCTTTCCCTTCGGGGCCGAAGCGGGTGAGGCCGGCGGAGAGCGCGAGCTGGGTGAGACCGGCGATGTTGTTCACGCCGATCTTCTTCATCATGGTCTTGCGGTAGCTGCGCACGGTCTGGAGCCCGAGGTCCAGCATGACCGCGATCTCCTTGCTGGTCTTGCCCTCGGCCACCAGGCGCAGCACCTGCAACTCGCGGGGCGAGAGGGTATCCAGCACGGGAGGCAGGGCCTTCGACTCCAGGTCGCCGCGCTGGATGCGGGTCTGCACACGGTCCGCCACCTCGGCGCAGAGGTAGAACCCCCCCTTGGCCACGGTGCGCAGCGCATCCAGGAGGTCGTCCGAAGAAGCGCTCTTGAGGACGAAGGCGCGGGCGCCGGAACGGATCGCCCCCACCACCGAACTCTCGTCGTCGTACATGGACAGGATGATCACCTTGCTGTCCGGACAGTGACGCATGATCTCGATGGTGGCCTCGATGCCGTTCAGGCCTGGCAGCCCGATGTCCATCAGCACAAGGTCCGGGCGGGATCTCCGGCAGAACTGCACCGCCTCCGAACCGTTTTCGGCTTCTCCGACCACCTTGAATTCGTCTCGCCTTTCGAGGATGGACTTGATGCCATCGCGAAAGATCTTATGGTCATCCACAAGCAGGATCTGGTATGCCATTGCCGCCTCGCGCAGAAGCGCCCCTCCGGGGTCACTCCGCCGCTCGGTAAATTGCTCTCACAATTGTACCTTTTTCGGGCGCACTCGCAACTGAAAACTCGAGCCCCGCCTGAGAAGCCTGGTACTTCATCAGGTGCAACCCCAGCCCGGTGGAGCCCTGGTCCGGGGAAAACCCCTTGCCGCCGTCCCTGACTTCGAGGGCCACCCCGGCCCGGGCCGGCTTGACCAGGATCTCGATCTGGGCTCCACCCGAGTGCGCAACCGCGTTATCCAGGGCCTGCTCGGCGATCTTGTACAAGGCGGTGGCGGGCTCCACCGGTACGCGCACTGAGGAATCGAACAGCAGGCGAATGCTCCCGGCGTAGCTTTTGCGGTAGCGGCCGACCATCCGGTCCAGGGCGAGAGGCAGCCCGGTACGCGCGACGATCGAGGGATTCAGCTCGTAGCTCAGGTCGCGAACCTGGTCCATGGCGGTTTCGATGACCCTCTGGATGTCCGCGATGCGCTGGGAAGCGGCCTCGACGTTCTCCTTGAGGTCCATGCGGAGCAGGTCCAGTTGCAGCCCGATCGCACTCAGGATCTGCCCCACCTCGTCGTGCAGGATGCGCGAGATCCGGGCGCCTTCCTGGTCCCGCGCGTGCATCACGCTGATCAGAAGGCTGGCAAGCTCGCGTTCCTGATCGGTAGCGAAGGCCATAAGTCAATTAACGATTGAGGATTGACGATTGAGACATTGACGATTGTTTTGATCCCACCGGGCGGCCGGCGGAAATCGTCAATGACAAAATCGTCAATCGTCAATGTCCGAAACACTGTCTCTTCCGTGCCAGAACCTTACGAGCTGCGGCAACCAGGTTGACGGCCCGCAACCCGTACTTGTCGAGCAAGCCATCGGGGGAGCCCGATTCGGCGTACCCAGTCAGCCCGACGAACTCCATCGGGCAGGGGCAGGTCTCGGCGACGACCTGGGCCACCCGGACCCCCAGCCCGCCGTCCACCAGGTGCTCCTCGGCGACCACCAGGGCGCCCGTCTCTTGGGCGGCGCGGCGGATGGCGTCGCGGTCCAACGGCTTGATGGTATGGATGTCGATCACGCGCGCGGAGATGCCGCCGGAAGCGAGCGCTTCCCGGGCGCGGATGGCCTCGGCGACCAGCAGGCCGCTGGCAATCAGCGTGACATCGCTGCCGCCGGCCACCTCGATGGCCTTGCCGATTTCAAACTCCTGCCCGGGGGCGTAGACGACGGGCGCTTTCGGCCTTCCGGTACGGATGAAGACCGGCCCGAGGTGCGCGGCGGCGGCGCGCACCAGCGCGCGGGTGGCCACCTCGTCGGCGGGCGCCAGCACCACGAAACCGGGGAGCGCACAGGTCAGGCTGAGATCCTCGATGCTCATCTGCGACGGCCCGTCCTCGCCGATCGAGATGCCGCTGTGCGTCCCGACGATCTTGACGTTCGTGTTGGGGTAGGCCACCGCCACCCGCAACTGCTCGAAGCCCTTGTTCAGGACAAAGCACGAGAAGCTGGCCGCGAAGGGGATTTTGCCGCCCAGCGCCAGGCCGGCCGCCACGCCCACCATGTTAGCCTCGGCGATCCCGCAGGAGACGAACCGGTCGGGGAATTCCTTGGCGAACAGCGACGTGTAGGTGGACTTGGAGAGATCGGCGTCCACCGCCCAGACGTTCGGGTTCTCCCGGCCCAGCTCGACCAGCGTCTTGCCGAAGGCCTCGCGCGTGGCCAGCCCCAGTTTCAACTCGAATCTCGTTTCCATTACGCGAGCTCCTTCAGCGCCAGCTCCACTTCTTCCTTGGTCGGGGCGACGCCGTGGTACTTGGGGTTGTTTTCCATGAACGAGACGCCCTTGCCTTTGATGGTGTGTGCGATCAGGACGGTGGGCTGGCCCTTGACCGAGGCCGCCTCGGCGAAGGCCGCCTGGAGCGCCGGGATGCTGTGCCCGTCAAGCTCGATGGCGTGCCAGCCGAAAGCCTGCCACTTGGCCGTCAGCGGCTCCAGTTCCATGATGTCCTTCACAAAGCCGTCCAGTTGGATGCGGTTGTAATCCACGATGGCGACCACGTTGTCGATCTTGTGGAAAGCGCCGAACATGGCCGCTTCCCAGATCTGCCCCTCCTGGATCTCGCCGTCGCCCAGCATGACGTAGGTGCGCGCCGGGCGCTTGTCCCAGCGGGCGGCCAGCCCCAGACCCATGCCGATCGATAGGCCCTCGCCCAGCGAGCCGGTCGAGGTCTCCAGCACCGGCAGGAAGCGCTTGTCCGGATGGCCCTGGTAGGGAGACCCGAGCTTGCGCAGGGTGTTGAGCGAATCCAGGGGGCAGTAGCCGCACTCCGCCAGCACGGCGTACAACACCGGGGCGGCGTGGCCTTTCGACAGGATGAACCGGTCGCGATCGGGCCACTCCGGGTTGGCCGGATCGTGCCGCATCACGTCCCAAAACAGGGTGACCAGGGTTTCGACGGCCGAAAGCGATCCGCCCGGATGACCGGACTTGGCTTCCCCCAGCATCACGATGATGTGCCGCCGGATAATCTTCGAGATGTGCTGAAGCTCTTCAACGTTTTGTGTCTGCTTCATCGGCTCCAAAACTCCAGAGATCCTAGCATACCAACTTGACCTCTTCCCCGCGCAAGTTGTAGATTTCAGTCATGCCTGATGAAATCACGCAAGTGAGCTACTACATAGGAACGATCCCCCACAAAGTCGGAGAAGGGGCTCGCATCCTGAACGCAGTTAAAGACGCCAGCGTGAACCTGCTCGGATTCCTGGGCTACCCGAAGAGCGCCCGCGTCGCCGAGGTGGTCTTCGTGGTGGACGAAAAGGCCCCCAACTTGGCGCGGATCGCCAAGAAGGCCGGGCTCGCGCTGGGCAAGAAGCAGAAGGCGCTCCTGATCGCCGGGGAGGACCGGCTGGGAACGGTGGCCGAGAAAATGATCGCGCTTTCCGGCGCCGGGATCAACATTGTCTCGGTGCATGCCCTGGCGGCGGGCGCGGGCCGCTACGCCGCGCTGGTCGCCGTAGCGCCGGCGGACCTCCGCAAGGCGGTGAAGGCCCTGGCTGCGTAGGGCTGCAAGCAATTGTGGCGCACGCACTTTGCGTGCCGCGTCGCCACTCATGGCGACGCTGGGTTGTTTTCGAGGTAGGCCGCAATTGGCGATCGATCCAGACGAAGGCTTGGCCAGCCGAGCTCTTGTGCGGCGGCAGGTAATGACCGGGAAGCAGGCTGCCGTGCAGGTGTCAGGTAACGAATAGCCAACGACCTTGAGGATAGAGGTGCGGCAGCCGCCGCCGTATTGTCAGCACAGCCAAAAGGCGTCGCCAGGAGTGGCGGCGCGGCGCGCAAAGTGCGCACGCCACAGCTCAAGCTTAATTCACTACTCCCGGAATCCGCGGCCCGGCGGCTCCCCGGCTGGTCTGGGGCGGTCGGATCAGGGCCGCGGCTTCCTTGGCGAAATAGGTGATGGTGATATCGGCGCCGGCGCGCCGGATGGCGGTCAGCGATTCCAGCATGGCGCGCTGGTAGTCGATCCAGCCGTTGCGCGCCGCCGCCACGATCATGCTGTACTCGCCGCTCACCTGGTAGGCCGCGAGGGGGACCTCCCAGCGGTCGCGCGCCTGGCGGATGATGTCCAGGTACGGCAGGGCGGGCTTGACCATGATCATATCGGCACCCTCTTCCAGGTCCAGCTCGATTTCCCTGAGCGCCTCCCGACCGTTGGCCGGGTCCATCTGGTAGCTGCGGCGGTCGCCGAACTGCGGGGCGCTTTCAGCCGCTTCGCGAAACGGGCCATAGAACACCGAGGCGTACTTGGCGGCGTAAGAGAGAATCGGGGTGTTGGGAAACCCGCTGGCATCGAGCGCCCTGCGGATCGCGGCCACCCGGCCGTCCATCATGTCCGAGGGCGCCACGATATCGGCGCCGGCCCGCGCGTGCGAGACCGCGGCCCGGGCCAGCCACTCGAGCGTAGCGTCGTTGTCCACCTCCCCATCGACCACCTTGCCGCAGTGCCCGTGGCTGGTGTACTCGCAGTTGCAGACATCGGTAATCACGGGCAGACCGGGCACGCCCAGCTTAATGGCGCGCACCGCCCGCTGCACGATGCCGTCGTCCGAGTAGGCGCCCGAGGCCATTTCGTCCTTGCTCTCCGGGATTCCAAACAGCAGCACCCCGCCCAGACCGAGAAACTGCGCCTGGGCGGCCTCGAGAACGATGTGCTCGACCGAAAGCTGGCAGTGCCCCGGCATGGAGCCGATCTCGCGCCGCACTCCCGTGCCCGGGCACACGAACAACGGCAGGATGAACTGCGCCGGCTCGAGCCGGGTCTCCCGAACCAGCCCGCGCAACCCCTCGGTAGCGCGCAGCCTTCTCATGCGATGGATGGGGAATGACATACGACGATTTTACCGCCAGACCGTCGGAGTAGAATGAAGGCCATGGCGCCAAAGATACGGAAACTGGCGGATCTGGCTGGATTGGGCCCGGCCACGCTCGAGGACCTGGAACAGCTCGGGGTCGGGAGCGTCGCGCAGCTCGCCCGGTGCGAGGCTCGGGAATTGTGGGAACGGTTATGCGCGATCAAGGGATGCCGGGGCGATCCCTGCTGCCAGGACGTGTTCTCGGCCGCTATCGCTCACGCGCGCAATCCGGACCTTGAGCCGGCGAAGCGGCGGTGGTGGTACTGGAGCGGCGTGCGCAAGGCGCGCGCCAGGCCAGAACGGTGAGCGCCACGGAGCCTGCCAGCAAGCCGCCGTCGCGCGCCAGCGTCCGGAGCGAGATGGGGTCGTCGGATGCGAAGCAGCCGCAGTCGATCTGCATGCCCTTGAGGTACGCGCGCACCATCATCGTAAGGAAGCCCAGCAGCAGCAGCGAGGCGGCCGAGGCGGAAACGCGGAGCCACACACCGGAAATCAGCAGCAGCCCGAGCAGCAATTCGGCCCAGGGCAGCGTTCGCGCCACCACGATCACCGCCCATTGCGGCAACAGCCCATAGGCATCCACCGCCATGGCGAACAGTTGCCAGGGGTCCCTCAACTTCAGCCACGCCGCATAGACAAACACGCAGCCCAGCGCGATTCGGAGCAGCAGGCGGGAATAGCGGGCCACGATCATTTCCCCAGCCGGCTATCCAGGAAACTGCGCAGCAGGTCGTAGTTGACGGCGCCGGAGATCGGGTACGGAATCGACCGGTGCTTCACGATCATGGTCGGCGTCTGGTTGAGCCCCATCGCTCTGGCCAGGTCGACATCGTGCTGGACCTCGGCGGCGATGCCGGAATCCTTCGCCAGCTCGCGGACCTTGCTGGCTTCGGCGGGAGTCAAGACACTCGCCACCGTTTCGTCCACCTTGCCGTTGACCGACCAGACAACCTGGTTCAGGAACAGCACGTCCGAGACCTCCTGATACTTGCCAATCCGCGCCGCGGCGCAGGCGTAGGACGCCGCCAGGCGGGAGTAGAGGTGGCCGAGGAGCGGGAATTCGCGGTGAATCAGGTAGACCTTGCCGGGAACGACATAGTCCCGAATGAGAGGGCGCAGGACCTGCTCGTGCAGGATCTTGCAGTGGGGACATTCAAAATCGCTGAAGACCTCGATCGTAATAGGAGCGTTGGGAGAGCCGACTGCCATGCCCTTCGCGGGAGCCTCCGCCCCGCCCGCGGCGGAGTAGAGCAGACCAGCCAGTGCAAGTATGGTGCGGTTCATAGGCGTAAAGAAAGATTATAGCGTCCGAGTAGGATAAGACTCCAGCCTTGTCCGGTCGGTGACCGGGCTGGAGCCCTATCCTACTGCGCTACGATAGAACATTGTGGCCCGCTCGAGGAAATCGCTGGCGCTCTCGGCGCGGCGCTACTTCGTCCGCGGGCGGGTGCAGGGCGTCGGCTACCGCTACTATGTCGAGCGCGTGGCCAGCGACCTGGACCTGGCCGGCTACACCCGCAATCTCGCGGATGGCCGCGTTGAGGTGTACGCCGCCGGCCCGCCCGAGAAGCTTTCCGAGCTGGCCGGCTATCTGCGGATCGGCCCGCGCATGGCCGACGTGCGCGGGGTGGAAGAGATCGAGGCGTCGGTGCTAGATTACAGTGACTTCCGAATCGAGTACTTCTAATGAGCGACCTGCTTGCTGTGCCGGACCTGAAGAAACTGATCCGCGAGGTGCCTGACTTCCCCAAGCCGGGCATCCTCTTCTACGACATCACCACGCTGCTCAAGGACGGGGCGGGGCTGAAGACGGTGATCGACGCCCTGAAGCAGCGCTACCAGGAGAACCGCATCGACGTGGTGCTGGGCATCGAGGCGCGCGGGTTCATTTTCAGCGGGGCGCTGGCCTACGCGCTGGGAACAGGTTTCGTTCCGGTGCGCAAGCCGAAGAAGCTGCCGGCCGAAGTCGTGAGCGTCGAGTACCAGCTCGAGTACGGCTTCGACAGCCTGGAAATCCACAAGGACGCCATCGCGAGCGGCCAGAACGTGCTGATCGTCGACGACGTGCTGGCCACCGGGGGAACGGCAGCCGGCGTCGCCAAGTTGGTCGAGAAACTGGGCGGGCGCGTGGCGGGCCTCGGTTTCGTGCTCGAATTGCTGTTCTTAAGCGGGCGCAAGAAACTGGAAGGCCACGACGTGTTCTCGCTGCTCCAGTACGACAAATGAGTGTGACGCCCCGCCGGGCGCGCGTGAGCGCCCTGGCGAAGATCAATCTCGGTCTGAAGGTGCTCGGCCGGCGGGCGGACGGGTATCACGAGCTGCGCACCGTGTTCCAGACGGTCTCGCTGGCCGACGCGCTCGAGGTCGAGTTCACGCCGGCGCGCTCGACCAGCATCACCGTGCGGTCGGAGCCGGAGATTCCGGGCAACCTGGTCGAGCGGGCGGCGCGACTGGCTTTGGATGCCATGCGGAAGACCGGGCGGGTCGAATTCCACCTCCGGAAGCGCATCCCGATGGGGGCCGGCTTGGCCGGCGGCTCCAGCGACGCCGCCGCGGTCCTGCTCGCGCTCCCGGTGCTCGCTGGCGGGACCTTGCCGCCTCCGGTGCTGATGAAGCTGGCGAGCCAGTTGGGGAGCGACGTGCCGTTTTTCTTGCTGGGCGGAACCGCGGTGGCAGTGGGCCGCGGAACCGAGGTGTACCCGCTGGCCGACCGGCCGCCAGCAGCGGGCCTGGTGCTCGCCCCTGGCCTGCACGTTTCGACCGCCGAGGCCTACCAGGCGCTCGACCGCGGGGCCGGCGAATTGACTTTGTCGGCCTGGCAAGATATGATAAGTGGTTTCCAGTCTTGTGTTTGGGAGCTAGGACAGGCTCTTCGGGGGACTCCCGTGCCGGCTGCCGGCGGAAACGATTTTGAATCCGTGGTTTTTTCGAGACACCCGCGGTTGAAATCGCTCAAGCGGCGACTCGAGAAGCTGGGCGCGAGTCCAGCCCTGCTCAGCGGTAGCGGCTCCGCCCTGTTCGGCCTGTTTGCCGGGCGGGGCGAGGCCGAACGCGCCCGCGAGCACTTCCCCAAGGAGCACGTCATCATGATTTCATTAGTGAGCCGTGCGCGCTACCGGGCGTTGTGGTGGCGGCGGCTCAGTCCGCATATTGCGGGAAAGGTATGGCCACCCCAAAGCCGATACGCATGATGGACCCCGACCGGATCAAGATCTTCACGGGGAATGCCAACCCGGCTCTCGCCCAGGAAATCTGCGACTTTCTGGGTTTGCCGCTGGGCCTTTCGTCGGTCAAGACGTTTGCCGATGGCGAGATCTACCTCCAGATCCATGAAAACGTGCGGGGCGCCGACGTCTTCGTGGTCCAGCCGACCTCGAAACCGGTGGACCGCAACCTCATGGAATTGCTGCTGATGATCGATGCGCTCCGGCGGGCCTCAGCAGACCGCATCACGGCAGTGTTACCCTATTATGGGTACGCCCGGCAGGATCGGAAGGACAAACCTCGAGTCCCCATCTCGGCGAAACTCATCGCCAAGCTACTGGAAAAGGCTGGAGCGGATCGAATCCTGGCCCTGGACCTGCACGCGGCGCAGATCCAAGGGTTCTTCGACGTCCCGGTGGATCACTTGTTTGCCACGCCGGTGATGATCGATTATCTGAAGAGGGTTCAGACGCCGGCGACGGTGGTGGTTTCGCCGGATGCCGGCGGAGTCGAGCGGGCGCGGGCCTTCGCCAAGCGGATCAACGTGCCGCTGGCGATCATCGATAAGCGCCGCGACGAGGTAAACGTAGCCGAAGTGATGCACATCATCGGCGAGGTCGCCGATTGCCAGTGTTTGATCGTAGACGATTTGATCGACACCGCCGGCACCCTGGTGAAGGGCGCCGATGCGCTGCTGAAGGAGGGGGCGGCCAGCGTGATGGCCTGCGCCACCCATGCGGTGCTGTCGCCGTCGGCGGTCGAGAGGATTGAGAGTTCCCAGATTCAGGAAGTGGTGCTGACCAACTCGATTCCGCTCTCGGAGGAGGCGCGCCGGTCGAGCAAGATCCGGACGCTGTCGGTGGCTCCCCTGTTGGCGCGGGCCATCCAGTCCATCCACGAGGAGACGAGCGTCAGCACGTTGTTTATTTGAGGGGCAACGCAACCCACGTCCAGAAGGCGGACTTGCGCCCCCGGAGCCGAGCCGCGACCGTAAGGGAGCGGTTCCCACAGAGGAGACCGAATGCGAAGAGAGATCAGCGTGGCTGCCGAGCCGCGGGCCACGCGGGGAAAGAACGAGTCGCGCCGGTTGCGCCATCGCGGATTGATTCCGGCGATTCTCTACGGCGCCTACCGGGAGACGCTGGCGGTGGCGGTCGATCCCAAGGAGGTCACCCGGATCCTGCACGGCAAGTCGGGGCATAACACCATCTTCAACCTCGAGGTTCGGGAGGGAGAGAGCACCCCGGCGATGGTGGTCGACTGGCAGTACGACCCGATGAAAGACACGTTGCTGCACGTGGACTTGAAGCGCATCGACCTGACCAAGCGCATTCGGGTTTCCGTGCCGGTGGCAACCCACGGCGAGGCCAAGGGCGTCAAACAGCAGGACGGGTTGCTCGAGCTGGTGGCCCGCGAAGTGGAAATCGAGTGCTTGCCGGACGAGATTCCCGAGCACTTCACCGTGGACGTCGCGGAGCTGATGATCGGCCAGAGCGTGCGCGCGGGCGAGGTGGCTTTGACGGGGTCGATGGTACTGGTCAGTTCGGCCGACAACGTGATCGCGCACGTGGTCGCGCTGCGCGCCGAGGAAGTGCCGGCGGCGGCGGCGCCCGAAGTGGCGGCCGCAACGCCGGAGGCGGCGGCGACGGCCGAACCCGAGGTCATCAAGAAGGGCAAGAAGGAAGAAGAGGCCGCCGAGGCCGAGGCCAAGGGCAAGAAGAAGTAGAGTCGGAACCCGGGTTTTCGAACCATGGTGGAATGGCTGGTGGTGGGCCTCGGCAATCCGGGCTTGGAGTACGCGCACTCGCCGCACAACATCGGCTTCATGGTGATCGATCGCCTGGCCGATGGCTGTGGCGGACGCCTGAAGCGCAAGAACTCCCGGGCCCTGGTGGGCCAGGTAGCGATCGCGGGAGCGCCCGTGCTGCTGGCCAAGCCGCAGACCTTCATGAACCTCAGCGGCGAGTCGGTGAAGCCGCTGCTGGAAAAGAATTCGGTCGCGGCCGGGAAGCTGATCGTGGTCTACGACGATCACGACCTGCCGTGGCAGGCGCTGCGGATCCGGCCGCGCGGCTCGGCGGGCGGGCACCACGGCATGGAGTCGGTGATCCGCGAGATTGGGACAACGGAGTTTACGCGGGTGCGGCTGGGCATCGATTTCGGTCGGGGCCGGGCCGAGCCCGAATATCTGCTCAAGCCCCTGGGGCGCGAGCAGCGCAGGCAACTGGACGACTTTCTGGACTACGCGGCCCAGGCGGTCGTTTCCATAATTTCCGAGGGCGTCGAAATGGCCATGACGAGATACAATCGTCGCGCCCAAGGTGAAAAAATCGAGGAAGAATGAGGATTTACGAAGAGTTATTCATCCTGAGACCGGACGCCTCCGAAGAGGAGATCGACCAGCTCATCGACCAAACCAAGCAGGTAATTACCGGTGGCGGCGGCACCGTGGAGAAAGCCGATAAGTGGGGCCTCCGCAAGCTCGAATACCGGGTGGCAAAGCACAACGAGGGCTTTTACGTCCTTCTGCAATTCGCCAGCAGCCCGGAGGCGGTGAAGGAGATCGAGCGCCGGTTCCGGGTGAGCGACCTGGTCGTGAAGTTCCTGACCGTCCGGATCGACGAGCGGCTGAAGAAGATCGAGAAACGCAAGAAGCAGCGGGAGAAGCGGGCCAAGCGCAGGCCCGCGCCGGCCAGCGTGTCCAGCGGCAGCGGCGCGCCGGGCGGCGGTGGCGCGCCGGGGCGTCCCACCGCGCCCGTGGCGGAACAGATGATGGCGGAGGCGGCGGCCGAGAGTGCCGAGAAGGAGCGATAACCATGGCGGAAACCAGGGGAGGAAGGCCGGTCAGCGCCTCGCAACAACCGACGGGTACCGATAAAGCGTCGGCCGGCAAGAAACAGTACTTCCGGCGCAAGAAAGTGTGCCGGTTCTGCGTAGAGAAGGTCGACGATATCAACTACAAAGAAGTCAGGATGCTGAAAGCGTTCATCACCGAGCGCGGCAAGATTGTCCCGCGCCGGCTCTCCGGCGTGTGCGCCCCGCACCAGAAGCGGTTGAGCGAAGCGATCAAGCAGGCGCGGAGCATCGCCCTGTTGCCGTTCAGCTCGCCCCTGTAACGCTCCGGGAGAGATCCGATGGAAATCATTCTCAGAGAAGATATCCAGAACCTGGGCAGCCGCGGCCAGATCGTCAAGGTCGCCGCCGGCTACGCCCGCAACTATCTGCTGCCCCAGAAGCTGGCGGTGGCCGCCACCGCGGCCAACAAAAAGATCATCGAACAGGAGCGGCAGGCGCACTTGCGCCGCGAGGCCAAGGAGAAATCCTCGGCCGAGGACCTGTCCCGGATGATGACCGGTGTGGCGGTGACCATCGCCCAGAAAGCGGGCGAACTGGAGCAGTTATTCGGCTCGGTCACCTCCAAGGACATCGCCGAAGCGCTCGAGCGGCAGGGTTACACCATCGACCGGCGGAAGATCCATCTGGAGGAGCCGATCAAGCAGCTCGGCGAATTCAAGGTTCCCATCCGCCTCCACCGCGAGGTCACCATCGAGATTACGGTTCGGGTGATTCCGGAAGAGTAACCCACCGTGATCCTGAGTCCCGAGCAGTACCCGTCTACCCCGACGTGCGACTTGCTCCGGGCCGCCGCGCGCGGCGTGGTGGCGATCGACCACCGTTTCTTGCGCGCCATCCTCGAGCGCGGAGAGTCGGCCCTCGGCGACATCCGGCGCTTCTTCGAGGAAGAGCGCCAGGACGACCGCATCCCCATTGGCGCGGACTTGCTGGCCATCGTCCGCCAGTGGCGCACGCCGGCGGCGTTGCCCTTCTTGGCGCAGTTCGCCCGCCGGTCGCGCTTCCAGTTCCCGGAGGCTCTGACCGGGGCGTTTGTGGAGCTGGGCGCCGCTTCCGTGGAGCCGCTGCTCGACCTGTTCGAGGAATCGGACCACGCCGAGGACGTCGCCTTCGCACTGGCCGCGCTTCACTCGCGCGACCCGCGGGTTCTCTCCGCGCTGACCGGCCTGTTGGAGATCGATCCGCTGGAGGGAGCGCTGTATCTCGGCATCTGCGGCGATCCGGCCGCCCGGTCGGCACTCGAGGAGGCCCTGGCGAAGACGCCTCCGGATGACGACCTCGTGCGCGAGGGGTTGACCTTCGCGATCCGGGAGATCCGGCGCGTCGGACCGGCCGAGGAGGCCGCGCCGTACGACATCTGGCCGGAGTATCCCGAGGAGGCCGAGCCGCATTTTGCGGCGCTCAGCAACCAGGAATTGATCGAGTTCCTAGGCAGTCCGGTAGCGGCGCACCGCGCCCGTGCCGTCCGGTTGCTCGCCACCGGCGGGGTCGAGGGCGACGTCTTCGCGCGCGTGTTCGAGCTGGCGCAGAGCGACTCCGACGCGGGCGTTCGGGGCGCGTGCTGGGAGGCTTTGGATGGATCGCTGGAGCAACCCGGCGTCCGCAACGCCATGCTGGCGCGGCTCCAGGATCCCGCTGCGCCGATCGAGGAGCGCGGCGGCGCGCTGGTGGCGCTGGCGTTAGGGTCCCGCCAGGTGGAAGCCGTCCGCCGTCGCATCCTCGAGTTCTACGCGATCCCGGAGGCCCGCGCCCAGGCCATCAAAGCCATGTGGCATTCCATGGACCGCCGCTTCGCCCAGTACATCCCGCGGCACCTGGACGATCCCGACCTCGAGATCCGGCGGCAGGCCGTTTGCGCGGTTGGCTGGCTGGGCCTGGTTCCGCAGCTCGACCGCATCGAACAGCTTTTCGAGGACGAGGACGTGCGGGAGGACGCGCTCTGCGCCTACGCGCTGGCGGCCCCCGGCAGCGTCACCCCGGCGCGCACGCGCGACCTGTTGCGCAAGATCGACGACCTCGCCGGCGGCCTCTCTTACGATGAAGGCGTGCTCGTCCGCAAGGTGCTTGACAACCGGCTGCTACTCCACGGCCGGTCCCCGATCTTCGAGGGTGTGGAAAACCGGGAGGACGAAGAAGAGCAAGAGGACGAGGCAGAGCCGCCCGCGCCCGCCGTCAAGGTCGGCCGCAACGCCCCCTGCCCCTGCGGCAGCGGCAAGAAGTACAAGAAGTGCTGCGGGAAGTGAGTCTACCCCGGCCGTAGCTCCAGCACCAGCGCGTCGAGCGCGATGCTCTTCTGGATGTTGCGGCGCACCAGGTCCGCGAGCTCGTCCACCTTGGCGACCGCCTTCCGCAGCCACAGAAAGCCCACGCGCCCGGCCAGCGCCGCGAGCTGCTCACGCAGGTCCGCGTTTCGAATGCCGCTGACGCCTTGCTGGAGCAGCAGCAGGTCCTCGAGCAGCGAATAGAGGGCGCGGAGCAGGGGTTCGAGCTTCTCCTGGCGGCTGGCGGGTGATTCGGCGTACTTCACCCAGGCCGCAAACGGCGCCGCGCCGGAGGCCGCCTCAAGCAACGTAAGCATGGCCGCGCGCCGCCGGTCATAGGCTTCCAGATCGAGGGAAACCGCCAGACCCGGGCTCCCCTGCGCCAGGGCGATGCGCCGTTCGACGTCATCCAACTGCCGCGAGGCGACGAACTGCCGCATCTCCTCGTCGCCGAGCGGGGCCAGGTGCATCCAGACCGAGCGCGAGCGGATGGTCGGCAGCAGGTCGTAGGGGTTCGCGGCGGTGAGAAGCAGGATCAGGTGGGCGGGCGGCTCCTCGAGCGTCTTCAATAGCGAGTTGGCCGCCTGTTCGCCGGCGCGGTCGATCTGGTCGATCAGGAACACCCGGCGATGCCCTTTGAGCGGCCGGAACTGCGCGCGCTCCTTGAGCAGGCGCATCTGAGGGATCGAAATCTGGCGCAACGGCCCGTCCGGCGCGAAGGTCACGAAATCCGGATACGAGGCGAACAGCAGCGGGTCCTCGTTGCGTTTCTCGGCCGGCCACTTCTCGCGCCCGGCGATGGTGTCCAGGTTCTCGGTGCGGCTAAGATCGTCCTTCTCGATGCTCTGTTTCCCGCCCAGCAGCCGGGCGGCGAAGCGCCGCGCCAGCGTCGCCTTGCCGACTCCCTCGGGCCCGGCCAGTAGGATGGTCTGCGGGATGCGCCCGCTCTCCAGCATCCGCTCGAGCGCCTCGGCCAGCGCGCGGTTGCCCCAAAAATCCTCAAACATGAGACTGGCTCACCAGCGGGCGCACCGCCTCCCAAACCGCACCGGCCACCGCCTCGACGTCGGCCCGGCCGTCGATCACGCGAAAGCGCCGCGGCTCCCGCGCGGCCATGGCCTGATAGGCGTCGCGCACTCTACCGTGGAATTCGGCCGCCTGCTCGTCCATGCGCGTTTCGGATCGGCTGAGCTGCCGCTCGCGCGCCCGTGCGAGACTGGCACCTGGGTCGATGTCGATGAGCAGCGTCAGGTCCGGAACCAGGCCACGGCAGGCCACCCGGTCGAGCGCCAGCACCGCCTCCTCGCCCAACCCGCGCCCGTAGCCCTGGTAGGCCATCGAGGAATCCGTGAAGCGGTCCGAGATCACGATCGCCCCCCGCTCCAGCGCCGGCAGGATCAGCTCCTCGACGTTCTGCGCGCGGCTGGCGAAGTACAGCAGCAGCTCCGGCGTCGCGCGCAGGTCCTGGTTGGCCGAATCCAGCAGAATGCGCCGGATCTGCGCGCCGATGCGCGTGCCGCCCGGCTCCACCGTCTCGAGCACCTCGCGCCCCTCCCGGCGCAGCCGCTCGGCCAGCAGCCGCATCTGCGTGCTCTTGCCGCTGCCGTCCCCGCCCTCGAAGGTGATGAACACACCGCGCCCTTCAGTCATAGACGTAGTGCAGCACTTTCTTCAGGTCTTCCCAGGCCTCGTGCTTGGCGGCCTGGTTGTAGGCCCTCAACAGGTAGGACGGATGATAGGTCACCATGACCGGGATGTCGCGCCACTTGAACCAGTTTCCGCGCAGCCGCGTGACGCCCTCCCGGGTGTTCAGCAGCGCCTTGACCGCGGTAGCGCCCAGCGCGCAGATGGCCCGCGGCCGGATCGCCTCGAGCTGTCGGAACAGGAATTGCCCGCAGATCTCCATCTCGTCGGCTTCCGGCGCGCGGTTCCCTGGCGGGCGGCACTTCACTACGTTGCAGATGTAGACGTCTTGCCGTTCGAGCGGGATGCCCTCGCGCCGCGCCGTATTCTCGATCATCTGCGTCAACAATTGTCCGGCGCGGCCGACGAACGGGATGCCCTGCGCGTCTTCGTCCGCCCCCGGACCTTCGCCCACGAACACCAGCTTCGTCTGGGGATTGCCGACGCCAAAGACGATTTGCGTGCGCTGCGCGTCGAGGCGGCAGCGATGGCAGTCGCCGAGATCGGCCCGGATCGCGTCGAGCGTTTCCGAGCCGCCGGCTGGCGCCCGCGGCTCGGCGAATAGGTTCTCCTGCTCCTCCGAACCGCGAGCGTCAGCGAGCGGCGGCGCGGTCCTGCGGTACAAAGACTTGATGCCCAGGTCTTGGTAGTACTCCAGGTATTGGCGCAGCAGTTCAGGATGCATTGCGCAGCTTCAGCAGGTGATCGAAGATCCGGTCGGCCACGTCCCGCTTGGGAGCGCGCGGCAGCGCCACAGCCTCGCCCGTACGCAAGGCCAGTACGACCTCGTTGTCGTCGGAGCCGAAACCGGCGCCCTCCCGATCCACCCGGTTGCCCACCATCATGTCGCAGTGCTTGGACGCGAGCTTGCGTCTGGCCTCGGGCAGCGGATCGCCGGTCTCGGCGGCGAAACCGACCAGCAGCCGTTCGCCCTTTAGCGCTCCGAGTTCGGCCAGGATGTCGGGGGTCGGCTCCAGGTCCAGCGTGAGCCGCTCTTCGCTCTTCTTGATCTTCCCCGCCGCCGGATGCTTCACGCGATAGTCGGCCACCGCGGCCGCTTTCACGATGATGGTCGCCTGGGACAGGTGCTCGAGCACCGCGGCACGCATTTCTTCCGCCGTGCGGACCTGCACCAGGGAAACCCCAGCGGGCGGGCTCAGATGGACCGGGCCGGAGACCAGAACCACGCGCGCACCGCGCGCCGCGGCCGCCTCGGCCACCGCGTACCCCATCTTTCCGCTGGAACGGTTGGAGAGGAACCGCACCGGGTCCACCGGCTCCTCGGTCGGCCCGGCGGTGACCAGCACCGTCTCCCCTTCGAGGTCGCGCGGCCGGTTCAGCAGCGCCAGGACGGCCGCGGCAATTCGAGCCGGCTCGGCCAGCCGTCCCGGCCCCACCATCCCGCAGGCCAGCGCTCCCTCTTCCGGATCGACGACAGTATGCCCGCGGCCGCGCAAGGTCTCGAGGTTGCGCCGCGTGGCTGGGTGGTTCCACATGTTGGTGTTCATCGCCGGCGCCAGCACCACCGGCCCGGTGAAGGCCAGGTACAGGGTCGAGAGAAAATCGTCCGCCAGGCCGTTGGCGAACTTCGCCAGCAAGTCCGCCGTCGCGGGCGCGACTACCAGGGCCTGGGCCTCCTGCGCGACGCGGATGTGCTCGACGGCGCTCGCCAGCGTATCCTCGCCGGAGGCCGCGAACAGGTCCGTGATCACTTTGCGCCCGGTCAGGGCGGCGAAGGTGAGCGGGCGGACGAACTCCTGCGCCGCGCGGGTCATCACCACCTGCACGGTGACGCCGCGCTCGATCAGCGCACGGGCAAGCTCCGCGGCTTTATACGCCGCGATCCCGCCCCCGATGCCCAGGACCGCGTTCATGCCGGCTCCGCCGCTAAATCTCCTCGGTGGGGGCCGGCTCTTCCGGCGGCGGAGGCGGCGCCGTCGCCGGGTCCTCGTACTTTACCAGCCCGCGGCGCACCTCCTCCATCGCGGTGATGGTCGGCTTCTTCGAGGTGGTCGGCAGGAACGGGCGCGCTCCGCTCTGAAGCTGCCGCGCCCTCTTGGCGGCCACGATGATGAACCGATACATGCTCTGATCCGGGTCGTCCGGAATCGCGGCAACGATGTTGTTGGGAGTCGTCTTTTCGGGCATATAAGAACCTCTAGCTCGTAGCCTGTGGCTTGTGGCTTGTTGATCCCACGACGGCGCACCTGCTGTCGCCCCAGGGGCGAAGCCCAGGCGCGGCAATCCGCATCTACAGGCCACAAGCTACAAGCCGCTTTCGAATGTTCCCAGGATGCGCTCGACCTGCTGCTCCATCCTGGTGCGGCGGACACGCTCCGCCTTCACGATCGACGCCAGCGTGTCCACGGATTTCTCCACATCCTGATTCACCAGCACGTAGTCGTACGCGCTGTAGTCCCGGATTTCCCGGGCCGCCCCCCGCAACCGCCGCTGGATGACTTCCTCGGCGTCCTCCGAGCGGGCGCGCAGTCGTTTTTCCAGGTCGTTGCGGGAGGGGGCCAGGATGAAGATGCTTACCGCATCCGGGACCTTGACCTTCAATTGTCCCGCACCTTGCACATCGATGTCCAGTAACAGGTCCTTGCCCTCGGCCTGAGCGCGCTCTAGCTCGCTGCGGTGCGTGCCGTAGTAGTTTCCAAAGACCTCCGCGCATTCCAGGAACTCGTCCCGCGCGATGGCGGCTTCGAATTCGGCGCGGGAAACATAGCGGTAGTCCTGACCCGGCCGCTCCTTCCCGCGCGGCGCTCTGGTGGTGTAAGAGACTGAAAATAGGAGACCTTCATCCTGCATCAACAGGCGACGAACCAGCGTGGATTTCCCCGAGCCCGAGGGGGCCGACACCACGAATACGATGCTCATTCCAGGTTCAGCCCCTGTTCGCGGATCTTCTCGATTTCCGCTTTCACGGTCAGCGCCAGGTCGCCGATCTCCAGTCCGTGCTCGCCGCCGCCGGTCGATTTCGACAGGATGGTGTTGGTCTCCCGGTGCATCTCCTGGAGCAGGAAATCGAGCTTCTTGCCGACTTCCCCTCCCGCCCCCAGCAGATCGTCCAGTTGCACCGCGTGAACTTTCAGGCGGGTCAACTCTTCGCTGATGTCGCTGCGGTCCACCAGCACCGCCACTTCCTGCGCCAGTCGCTGCGGATCGAGCCCGGAGTGGTTCAGCAACTCGCCCAGTTTCTCGGAAAGCCGGGCCTGGAACTCCGGCACCGCGCGCGACCGGATGTCCTCCATCTGTCGCGCGCACTGAAGCACAGCGATGTTCCGCGCGCGCATTTCGGCGGCGATCTCTCCGCCCTCGCGCTCGCGGAACTGGTTGAGCCGCTCGAGCGCGTCCTCGACCGCCGCCACCAGCAGCCACTCCATCTCGGGATCCGGCTCCTCTTCCGCTGTCTGGAACACCCCGGGAATCTGGAACGCCGCGTTGAGGTCCGGGTCTCCCAGGAAGCCGTGCACCGCGGCCACCCGGCGGTAGGCTGCGATATAGGCTTCCACAAATCCCTGGTTGACGCTCACCGGCGTCGCCGCGCCCGGGCCGGCCACCCGGACCTGGATCTGCAAGTAGCCGCGCAGCACCCGGCGCTTCACCGCGTTGCGCAGCGCGTTCTCGAATGGATCGAGCTCCGGCGGCATGCGGAAATGCAGGTCCAGCCCGCGATGGTTCAAGCTCTTCACGCTGACGGTGATCTCCCGATCCCCGGCCGGTCTTCTCACGCGGGCGTAGCCCGTCATGCTGCGCGGAGTCATGAGTTCACCGCCGGATCCAAATCCAGGAATTGCAGCGTGTGCAGCCTCTGATAGATTCCCCCGCCGCTCACCAGCTCTTCGTGGGTACCCACCTCCGAGATCCGGCCCTGGTCCACCACCACGATCTTGTCCGCCCGCCGCACGGTCGACAGCCGGTGCGCGATCACGATCACCGTGCGGCCCGTGATGAGGTTCCCCAGCGCGCGCTGCACCAGCAGCTCCGATTCCGTATCCAGGTGCGAAGTGGCCTCGTCGAGGATCAGGATGGGCGCGTTCTTCAGCAGCGCCCGGGCGATCGCGATGCGCTGCCGCTGCCCGCCGCTCAGCTTCACGCCGCGCTCGCCGATCACCGTGTCGTAGCCCTCCGGCAGCGCCATGATGAACTCCTCGGCCAGCGCGTTGCGGGCCGCCTCGCGGACCATCTCCGCCGTCGCGTCCTGCTTTCCGTAGCGGATATTGTTGGCCACGCTGTCGTTGAACAGGAAGGTCTCCTGCGCCACGATCCCGACCTTCTCGCGCACCGAGCCCAACTCGAGGTCGCGCACGTCCATGCCGTCGATCAACACCTGGCCGCTGGAGACGTCGTAGAACCGCGGCACCAGGTTCACCAGCGTCGTTTTGCCGGCGCCGCTGGGCCCCACCAGTGCTACAATCTCACCCGCCTTCACTTCCAGGGCAACCGACTCCAGAACGAAGCCGTTGGGCGACGCCGGATACCGGAAACCGACGTTCTCGAACACGATCGACTTCTCGAACCGCTCCAGACGCCGCGCGCCGGGCTTGCTGCGGATGTCTTCTTCCCGCGCCAGGTACCCGAACACCTTCTGCGAGGCGCCCAGCGCCTGCTGGAAGATGTTGTAGATCCCCGTGAGCCGCTTCACCGGCTCGAACAGCAGCAGCAGCGCCGTCATGAACGAGGTGAACCCCTCGAGTTTCATCGAGCCGATCTTGATCTGCTCGCGGGCGTACCAGAGCAGGACCACGATCGTCACGGCGCCGAAGAACTGGATGAGGGGCGACGCCACGGCCTGCTGCGCGGTGTAGCGCAGGCTGCTCCGCCGGAAGCGCCGGGCGGCCTGGTGAAAACGGCGCGATTCGTGCCCTTCGGCTCCGAAGGACTTCACGACCTGCTGGCCACTGAGGCTCTCCTGCAAGATCTGGTTCATCTCGGCGGCGTCGTCCTGCGCGTGGCGCGTGGTGCGGCGGACGCGTCTACCCAGCCGGGCGGTGGGCAGCAAGACAAACGGAAACAGCGCCAGGCTGATGAGCGCCAGCTTCCAGTCGGCCTTGAGAATGACCGCCAGCAAGAAGACCGCAGTGAACGATTGCCGCAGGAAGTCGGCCAGCATATTCGAGCTGGCCACCTGGATCTTCTCGATGTCGAGCATGATCGACGACATCAGCCGCCCGGTCGAGTGCGTCTCGTAGAACTGCGCGCCGTGCTGGAGGACCTTGTCGAACACGCGCTGGCGCAGATCCGTGACCGCCGACAGCCCCGCGTAGTTGACCAGCACGTTGCCCAGGTAATCGCACACTCCCTGGACGAAGAACGTCACCAGAATGGCGTAGGCGATCATGACCCAGACGTTGTGAATCCAGTCCGGGGTGAACTGCTCGAGAAAGATGGTCTTGTTGAGCAGCGGGATTTTGCCCAGTTCCACCGGAAGATCCGGTGAGGCGGGCTGGAGCACGCGGCCGAACACCTGGCCCACCAGCAGCGCGGTCATGCCGTGCGCCGCGCCAACCGCCGACATCATCAGGCACGCCAGCACCAGCGCGTACCAGTACGGCCCGACGTAGCGCAGCAGCCGGCCGAATTCCTTCATGCGGCGACCCTCAGGCGCTCCAGCGCCCCCAGCACCTCGCTCACCGCGATCCCGCGAATGTCGCCGCGCGCGATCAACACTTCGCAGGCTGTCCTCCACGGCGCCCAGACGTCCGGGTCCGAGGCGCCGAAGATCACCAGCGATGGCACCTGGAACGCCGCCGCCACGTGCGCCGGACCCGAGTCGTTCCCGATGAACATTGCGGCGCCGGCCACGAGCGACTTAAGCTGGCCCAGCGGCGGTCCCACCACCGTGCGGTAAGCGCCGAAGGGGCTCAAATCCTCACCGGCGCCGGCGATGAAGACGGGCTCGAGGTGCCAGTTATCTTGCAGCCGCGCGGCCACCTCCAGGAACCCCTCCACCGGCCAGGTCTTCGAGGCCGTCGAGGCCACCGGATGCAGGACCGCGTACGGCGCCTGTGGCGCAGGCGCTTCCGCCTGTGTCACAAACAGCTTGGCCCTGGGAACTTCACCCTCCCCCGCCCCGAGGTAGAACATCGCCGAGGCCAGGTGCTCCGCAGTGTGCACCTTCCGGGATACCCCCAGGATCTGCTGCGCCGTCGGAATGCGAACGTTGTATATCGTCGAATAACGGTAATGCGCAAAGCCCGCGCGGAACCGCGCCCCCGAGAGGATAGTGAGGACCGCGCTGCGCGTGCCGCCATGCAGATTCAGGCACAACTCCGGCCGCCATCCGGCCAGCTCGCGGACGGAAGGCGCCACCAGCGCGTCGAGATCGGGATTCCCTTCGAAAATTGGCCTGAACCGTTCTTCCACGACCACGGCGACCTTCAAGTCGGGCCGCCTCCGCCTCAGCACTTCCAGAGCCGGCGTCGTCAGCACGCAGTCCCCCAACGAACGCAGGCGAATCACTGCCACCCGAGCGCCGCTGGGGAGCTGCTCCAGTATTGTTCCCATGCAGACGGGCTTACTCTTCGATTTTAGCCTCGTCGATCAGCATTACCGGGATATCCTCCCGGATGGGGTAGACCCGCTTGCACTGCACGCACTTCAGGCCGCTTTGATCGGGCTTGAGCTCGACCGTCGCCTTGCACAAAGGGCACACCAGTATGTCCAGCAGATCCTTGCTAATAGGCATAGTCAACCGGTCCTTCAGTGTACCAGATTATGCGGCCCCCGCCGCCATCTCGGCCCGGGCTTTGGCAATCGCGGCCAGGTACTGCCGGGCCCGCTCCTCGATCACCTCCAGCCGGCCTTCCCGGATGCTCTTGGCATCCACCAGTTCGGCGCCCACCGCTACGGCGCAGGCTCCCGCCTTCAAAAAATCTCCCGCTGTCTCCAGGTTCACTCCCCCGGTCGGGATGAGCTCGATGTGCGGGTAGGGCGCCTTCAGCGCCTTGATGTACTTCGCTCCGCCCACGTTGCCGCACGGGAAAATCTTCACGATGTCGGCTCCCGCCTCCCAGGCCGTCAGCACTTCGGTGGGCGTGAGCGCGCCCGGAATCACTACCTTCGAGTACCGCTTCACCATCTCGATGGTGGCCAGCTTCAGGTTCGGCGAGACGAAGAACTCCGCCCCGGCCAGCATGCAGGCGCGCGCCGTCTCGGGATCGAGCACCGTCCCGGCGCCCAGCACCAGCCTGTCGCCGAAGGCGTCCGCCGCCTTCTCCAGCGCCCGGATGGCGCCCGGAACCGTCATGGTAATCTCCGCCGCCCGGATGCCGCCGTTATAGATGGCTTCGACCGCCTTCAGAGCGCTCTCGGCGCTGGCTGCGCGCACCACCGGCACGATTCCGATATCGGTAATGAAAGCGAGTATCTGTCCCTTGGTCATGAATCTACGATCTTACACCACTGGCGCAATCGCCAGTCCCATTCCCGGAACGCGGCGTCCCGGAATCGGACGGAGCCTCGAAGCCCGTCTTCGCGCAGCCCATTGATTTACCGGCGGATGCGGGCGCATTATCCTGGCAAGAAGCGTGCCTTCTCACGGGCAGGAAAGCCATATGTTCAACGACTTCCGCTACGCCCTTCGGACTCTCCGGCAGAACCCCGGCTTTGCGCTGGTCGCAATTCTCTCCCTGGCGCTGGGAATCGGGGCGAATTCAGCCATCTTCAGCTTCGCGGACGCCCTGCTTCTCCGGCCGCTGCCCGTGCCCCAGCCCTCGCGAGTCGTCTCGATCGTCTCGCACCGGCCCGCGGAGGGCTTTGGGGGGGTGTCCTACAAGGACTACATCGACTTCCGGAACAAGAACCGATCCTTTGAGGGCCTGGCCGCCTTCCAGTTGGTCCGGGTCGGATTCGCAACCAGTAAAGACGCGTTGCCGCAGTTCAAAGCTGGCTTCCTGACCAGCGGAAATGCCTTTCGTGCCCTGCATGTCGAGCCGGAGCTGGGGCGGAGCTTCCGGCCGGAGGAAGACCAGGTGCCCGGTCGTGACGCGGTAGCTGTGATCAGTCATGACTTGTGGCGGAGCGAATTCGCCTCCAGCCGGGACGTCATTGGGAAAACGATCTTCCTGAACGGCATCAGTTTCACGGTCATCGGAGTCGCGCCGGAGGCGTTCACGGGTGTGGATCAGTTCTTCCACCCGGCTCTGTTCGTTCCCCTGATGATGTCGCCGCGGCTGGCGCCCACTCCGGAACAGAGCATCCTGGAGCGGCGCGACGATCGGGGATTGGTCGTCAAAGCGCGCCTGAAGCCCGGAGTCGGCGTCGCCCAGGCCAACGCCGAAGCGGAGGTGATAGCAAAGCAGCTCGAGCAGGCCTATCCGGACACCAATCGCAACTGCTCCGCGGCGGTTCGAACCGAATTCCAGGTGCGGGTGGATCGATCGCCGTATGACGCCATGCTGATGGGCTTCATTCTGGCCCTGGTCGGAGTGGTGCTATTGATCGCCTGCGCCAACGTCGCCAACCTGCTGCTGAGCCGCGGGCGGGCGCGCTCGCGCGAGATCGCGGTGCGCCTGGCGATCGGGGCGGGACGGGCGCGTCTGGTCCGGCAACTGCTCACCGAGAGCCTGGTCATCGCGCTGTACGGCGGCGCGTTGGGGCTGGTGCTGGCGCAGGCAGGGGTCGAAACCTTCTCCCACTTCAAGATTCCAAGCGATATCCCGCTCAGCATTGACGCGAAGCTGGACCTGCGGGTCACCCTCTACGCCCTGTTCGCTTCCCTCGCCAGCGCCATCCTGTTTGGGTTGGCACCGGCCTTGCAAGCCACCAGGACCGACCTGGTGTCGGCCTTGAAGTCCGGGGTGGAGGGCGCGAGCAAGCGCCGGCGTCTCCTGGGCAGGAACGCGCTGGTGATCGCGCAGGTGGCGGGCTCGCTGCTGTTACTGGTTTGCGCCACCCAGCTTTTCCGCGCCACTTCGTTTCTGCTCTCTTCGCCCCCCGGTTTTCGCACCGACCACATTCTGATGACCAGCTTTGACCCAACCCTGGTGCGCTACCCGCCGGCCCAGACCCAGATCTTTTACCGGCGGCTGGAGGAGCAGACCCGGGCGCTTCCGGGCGTGAAGTCCGCCGCGCTGGCTCGACTGCCGCCGCTGAGCAACTACCCGATCATGGAGTCGGTTGTCCCCGAGGGTTTCCAGTTGCCGCCGGGCCACGAGACCGTCACCGTGCCGGCGAACATCGTGAGTGAGGGCTATTTCGAGACCGTGAACGTGCCCATCCTCCAGGGCCGGGATTTCAAGGTGACCGACAACGCCGATGCTCCGCGAGTGGCAATCGCCAGCCAGCGGTTCGCCCGCAAGTTCTATCCCAATCAGGACCCGGTGGGGAAGCGCTTCTGGCTGGATGGCCGGAACGGCCCGCCGGTCGAGATCGTGGGCCTGGCCAAGCAGAGCCAGTATTACTTCCTGGGCGAGCCGCCGCAAGACGTCCTCTACCTGCCGCTGGCGCAGAACCCGCAGACGCAGATGACGTTGCTGGCGCAGTCCCAGGGAGACTCGGCGCTGCTGGCTGGTCCGATTCGTGGCGTGGTCCGCTCTCTCGACCCGGATCAGCCCGTCTACGGGGTTCGCACCATGGAGGAGTATTTCGACCAGCGGGCCAGGAAGTTCTTCACCTGGCTCACGGAAGCCATCGCCGCGATGGGATTGCTTGGGTTGGCACTGGCCCTGGTTGGGCTTTACGGCCTCATGTCGTACTCGGTAAGCCGCCGGATGCGGGAGATCGGCATTCGGATGGCCATCGGAGCGGATCGGGTGAACGTGATCGGAATGGTGCTCAAGCACGGCCTGCTGCTCGCGGGCATCGGGGTCGCGATCGGCGTGCTGCTCAGCATTTCGTTCAGTCGGGCCTTGACCGCGGGCATGGGTTTGCCCTCCTTCAACCTGACGACACTGGCGCTGGTTTCGCTCGCCTTGCTGGGCGTGGCGCTGTTGGGGGCCTACGTGCCGGCGCGCCGGGCGTCAATGGTGGATCCGATGAGTGTGCTGCGGCAGGACTGACGCGAGACGCCCATGCTGGTATCCGTGAGAGTCAAGCCGAACTCGAAGAACCCGCGCATCGAGCGGGCGGAGGATGGATCGCTCACCGCCTACCTCAAGTCGCCGCCCATCGAAGGCAAGGCCAATCAGGAGCTGATCGCGCGCCTGGCGGAGAGCTTCGGCGTGCCCAAGTCGCGCTTGCGGATCAAGTCCGGGCTGGCCTCGCGAACCAAGCTGGTGGAAATCGATCAGTGACCGCCCGCGGCAGCCATCCGGGGGGCGCGCAAACATAGTATACTTTCCGATTCGCCCCACAAAATGCCGCCCCTGATTCAACTGCCCGTCGCGCTCCTGGTGGTGATAGCCGGGATCTACGATATCCGCTATCGCCGCATCCCGAACTGGCTGGTGCTTCCGGCCATTCCAGTGGCGTTTGCCCTCAACGCCTATGTGTCCCTGCAATCTCAATACTCGATTTGGCCCGGCCTGGGCCATGCTGCCAAAGGGTTTGGCCTGGCGGTGCTGATCTACCTGCCGCTTTACGCCCTGCGCGGGATGGGCGCCGGGGACGTCAAGCTGACGGCCGCCCTGGGCGCCCTGGTGGGCTGGCAGGACTGGTGGAGGATCCTCATTCTGAGCGCCGCGCTGGGGCTGGTTCTGGCTCTGTTGCTGATGGCCCTGCACAAGCGGTTTCGCAAGACCCTGAGCAACACCGCCTACATCATTTGGGAAATGATGCACCTTCGGGCGCCGCACCGCCGCAGCGAGGAGCTGGATCTCGACAGCCCTCGCTCGTACAAGCTGCCGCACGGCGCGGTCATCGCGCTGGGAACGCTGGCGCTGCTGGGCTTGAGGGTGTTTCTGTCCTCGCCCGCCGGATGAACCGCGGCGGAGGGTAGCTCATGCCGACCTGCCGCATTCCCTTCAACAAGCCCTGCCTCGCCGGCAACGAGATGCAGTACGCTCTGGAAGCCATCACCCGCGGCCACAGCGCCGCCGACGGCATTTTCACCGAGCGCTGCCACGCGCTGCTGGAGCACGACCTCGGCGTCACCAAGGTCCTGCTGACCACTTCCTGCACCCACGCGCTCGAGCTGGCCGCGATGCTGCTGGAAATCCAGCCCGGCGACGAGGTGATTGTCCCCTCCTTCACCTTCGTCTCGACGGCCAATGCGTTCGTGCTGCGCGGCGCGCGTCCGCTCTTCGCCGATGTCCGGCCGGACACGCTGAATCTCGACGAACGCCTGGTGGAGGATCTCGTCACTCCGCGCACCCGGGCCCTGGTCCCGGTTCACTACGCCGGCGTCGGTTGTGAAATGGACGCCCTCCTCGAGATTGCGGCCCGGCGCCAACTGCACATCGTCGAAGACGCCGCCCACGCCCTTTTCGCGCGTTACAAGGGCCGGTATCTGGGCACGTTCGGGGCGCTCGGCGCATTGAGCTTCCACGAGACCAAGAACATTCACTGCGGAGAAGGCGGCGCTGTGATCCTCAACCACCCGCGGTTCGTCAAGCGGGCGGAGATTCTGCGCGACAAGGGCACCGACCGCAAGCGCTTCTTCCGGGGCGAGGTGGACAAGTACACCTGGGTGGACATCGGCTCCAGTTATCCGCCCTCGGACGTCCTGGCGGCGATCCTGCTGGCGCAACTCGAGAAGCGTTGCGAGATCTACGCCAGCCGCAGGGGTATTTGGGAGCGCTATGACCGCGAGTTGGCGGGCTGGGCCCAGCACAACGGCGTCCGCCGGCCCGTCGTGCCGGCCCACTGCGAGCAGTCCTATCACATGTACTACCTGATCCTGCCCTCCCTCGACGCCCGCCAGAGCCTGATCCAGCGTCTTCTCGCGGCCGGCATCCTGAGCGTCTTCCACTACACGCCGCTGCACTCCTCGAAAATGGGTCTCCATTTCGGCGGAAAGCCGGGCCAGTGCCCGGTCTCCGAGTGGGCCAGCGACCGTCTCCTGCGACTGCCGTTCTATAACCACCTGAGCGTGGACGAGCAATCCAGCGTCATCGAGACCATTCTGGGGTTCTCATGCTGAGCCTTACGGGAGCGGTACCGGCGCGCCGGTTCGCGGCCGTCCGGACCGGCCTGGAAGCGGCCCTGAGGTTCCTGGACCGGCATGCCGCCTTCCTGCTGCCACTGCCCGTGGCGGTCTTGGCGGCGGCCGTGATCCCCTGGGCCAGGCGCCCGCTTTGGTACGACGAGCTGTTTACCTACTACGTCGCCACCGCGCCCACCCTGGAGAAGTTCTTCGATCTCCTTCTTCACGCCGACCTGAACCCACCCCTCGGATACCTGCCGGTCATGGCCTCCCACGCGCTCTTCGGCCATGCTCCGCTGGCCACGCGCCTGCCCTCGGCGGCCGCCTTCCTGCTCGCCGGTTTCATCCTGTTCGTTCTGGTCCGGCGGCGCCTGGGCGGGCTGTTTGCGCTGGGCGCGACCGCCTTGCTCTGGACGGGCTTCTTCCTGTACTACGCCATGGAAGCTCGCCCCTACGCGCTGTTGCTGCTTCTCTCCTGCCTGTCCCTGCTTTGCTGGCAGCGGGCCATGAAGGACGGAGCGCGGCCCGCGGCCTACTGGGCTCTCGGGGCTTGCGTCGCGGCGTTGCTGCTGACGCACTGCTTTTCACCCCTGCTGCTCGCGCCCCTGCTGGCCGCCGAGGCCGTTCGCAGCTATTCGGCCAGGAAGCTCGACCGCAGGATGTGGGCCGCACTGCTCGTTCCGCTCCCGCTCGTGCTCACTTACGTGCCGCTGTTCCTGGGCGAGCGCGCGGCAATCGTATATCCCACGTTCTTCCGCGGCTCCTGGACTACCTTCGCGGGATTCTACCGCGTCCTCATCTGGGATCGCGGCCCGCTGCTGCTGCTGGGGATCCTGGCCCTGGCCCTGATGCGGCGCCCGCCTGGCAGTCCTTCGGCCCGCAGTTTGTTCGCCCCGCACGAGACCGCGTTCGCCCTGGCCGCGCTGGCCGCGCCCGGCGCTCTCATCCTGTACTCGATTGGCGCGCGGATGTCCTTCTTCTACCGCTACGGCATCGGCGCCTGTCTCGGCGTCGCTCTCCTGGTAACCTTCTTCGTCGCCCACAAAACCAACCGGAACCTGTGGGCCGCCGGTCTGTTCGCGGCGCTGGCCTTGGCGAATTCCTGGCGCCAAAGCGTCGATTGGGCCTCTCTGACGGGCGCCCCCGAATCCCAGGTCTCCACGGCATATCGCGAGGTTCACCCCGACTGGCCCTTCGTCGCCGCCAACGGGATTACGTTTCTGGCCATGGACCACGCGGAGCCGCCCGAGATGGTCGCGCGCCTGTACTATCTCACCGATCGCGAAGCCTCGATCCGCTATACGGGCGGGAACAGTTTCGAGTGGTTCCCTGCCCTCTGCAAGCAGTTTCCGGTCCGTGCCCACCTCGCCGCCTACCGGGAATTCGTGGTGCGGCACGACCGCTTCCTGGTCTTAGGCAAACCGGACGCTCCCTATAACTGGCTGCTCCGGAAACTACAGGACGACGGAGCCGAGTTGCGGCTGATCATCAAGCTGCACACCGACTACCAGGAAGGCCACCTCTACGAGGTCCGCATCCCGCGGGCCGGAGCCCCGTAGCGGAACGTCACAGGGCGCACGTAGCGGTTCGGGAGTACACTTTGCGCAGCACCGCGAATGCGGTTTCAACCCGGAACCCAAGCCCGCTGACCTCCAGGTTGATCACTGGATAGTTCTTCGCGGAGACGTGCGTGACCAGGGACCGGACACCCTGCTCCCGAAGCAAGTTGAGTTCGAAGTACTCGCTCATCGCTCCCAGCCCTGCCGCTTTGTACTGCGTCTTCACGCCTCCCAACAGAAGCTGCGCCTCCCGAGGCCCGGTGATGCGATGCGTCTTGAATGCCACCACCTCGCCGGAAGCTTCGCTTACCAGCCGGAAGACCCTTTCGTCGGGCGCCCGCAATGACCGCTCCACAAAGCGGCGATAGCGGAGGCCGGAGGCGCTCGCCGGAATCCAGGGATCGCAGGAGAACCGATCCTCGGTGAAGGTGCTGCCGGCGATCGCCAGGACGGGTTCCAGTTCGCCCTCGCTCAGCACCCGCTCGAACCGGTACGGAAACGCTTCCACCGCGAAGGACTTCGAGAGCCGCGCTCGCAGACGCAACTGAGTCTCCAGAAACCGGAATCCGAGATCCTCCAGGCGCTGAATGGTCTGAACGCGGTCCAGCGGCAGCTTGCAGATGGCGTAATGCGGCCGATGCGTCGCGGCCAGGATCCGCTCCTCCCGCTCGATGGGCTCGTCCTCCTGAATGTCCTCAAAGGCGACCACCGTGCCGCCGATTACTTCCGAGTCGATCTCTAGGAAAGTGGCTTTCATGGTCCCATCCTAAAGCGCGCGCATGTCGTGAGCCTCGAAAACTTCGCGCAGTCCGGTGCGGGGGTACGGCGTGGCCAGCAGGAAATCGATGTCCTCGTCCAGCTTCTTCCAGGTTTCCTCGAACGCCGCCTCTTCGTCCACCACGGCGATTTCCGAATCCCCGCAGCGCGCCTTCCGTAAGAGCCCGAGCTGCGTCAAGTGCCGCTCCAGTTCCCCGCGTCCGGATGGAACCACTCCCGGGTAGCGCACGTACAGCGTGTAGGTCGCCTCGCGGCTGTTTCCGTCCGCGCCAATCGCCGTTCCAGTGAACTCCCGATGGTAGCGGTAGGGAACGCCACGGATCGCTTCCACGTAGTGCACGTAGGTGAAGCACAGCGCCGGCTTCGCCCCCAGGAAAAGGAAGCGTGCGCCGCCACTCCGGTGCAGCAGATCGAATGTCGATTCCCGGCCCACGGAGTGCGTGCCGATGTCCCGCACAATACTCAGGCCGGTTCCCAGGGCCGCGCAGGACATCAGGGGGTCGGCTGAGCGCACGGCGTCCGGATGCTTTCGAACGAATTCGTTGAAAGCCCCCATGTGCGACCGCGACCGGCGCACGTCGTACACCTCGCCGTTGCAGAAACTGAAGGTGAACGTGGGTACGCAGATGGTCGGGGTCTTCAATTCCAGCACGGCCTCCAGGAGGCTATGGAGCAGTCCGCTGCGCCCCAATTCCGGATTGGGCGCTCCGAACGACAGCTCGGAGTGGATGAAAAGGCAGGAGGCGCCACCCGCGCCGGCCCGCTCCAAGCAGCCTCGCAGGTCGCTGGCCGTGACCGCGCTGCCATCGCTCGAGAAAAACAGGGTGGTGTCTCTCACGCGCACCAGCCTCAATAGGCGGTCCGGCCGCCGTCGACGGTTAGGATCTGGCCGGTGATCCAGCGCGCTCGTTCCGATAGCAGGAACTCCACGGCGTCCACGATGTCCTCTACCCGCCCGATCCCGAGAGGATACTCCTCGGCCAGCCGGGCCGAAGCGCGTTCGTCTTCGAAGAACAGGGCGGACATCGGAGTATGAACGGCCCCCGGAGCGACCGCGTTCACGCGCGCCGCGGGCGCCAGCTCCAGAGCCAGGCAGCGGGTCAGTGCCTCGAGGGCTCCTTTGCTAGCGCAGTAGGCGCTGTTGCCTTTCACGCCGCGCCGCCCATGAATGCTGGACACGAACACCGCGGAACGCAGCGCACCGTGATTCACGCTCTTCTTGGACAGCACGCGGACAATCTCGATCGCGGCGAGCACGTTGACGTTCATCACGCGCTGGACCGAAGCGCTGTCCATCAGCCGCACCGGCGCCAGCTTGACGATTCCGGCCGAGTGCACGAAGGACTCGACGCGGATCGCGTGCTCGCCGAGAAACGAAGTCAGCGCCTCGCCCAGCTTGCCGGTCTGCTCGAGATCGAACCGCCACACCAGGTGGCGCTCCGCTTCCCCACAACCCGCGCGGGTGCGCTCCAGCCGGGTTTCATCCCGCCCGCTGAGTATCAGCGGAGCTCGCCCCGCAAGCCGCCATGCAATAGCCTGCCCGATGCCCGAGGACGCCCCGGTGATCAGCGTATACGGCCCGTTCATCGCTCCGTCGCCCCCTTTCCGAACGCGGACTCGCGGCTTCTCCGCTCCAGATTCAGCGCCTCCCGCACCGCGTACAGCGGGCGCTTCTTGGTCTCGTCGAAGATCTTCCCCAGGTACAGGCCCAGCAGGCCCAGGTTGGCGAACAACAGCCCGGCGATGAAGTACAGCGACACCATCAGGCTGGTCCAGCCCGCCACGCCGATGCCGTGAAACAGGTACCGGCCCACCAGGTAGACGCCGAACAGGAACGACGCGCCCGAGACCGCCAGCCCGAAGTAGATCGAAAGCGTCAAGGGCCGGTTGGAGTATGCCACCACATTGCTCAGCGCGAACTTCAGCAGTTTCCGCAGCGTGTAGGACGACTTGCCCGACGGGCGCTCGGCGTGCCGGACCTCGATGGTCGTTCGCCGGAACCCCAGCCAGCGCACGAACATCGGAAAGGAGCGGTTCAGCTCCCGGATTTCCAGCACCGCGTCGATCACCGCGCGGCGGTAAATCCCGAAGTTGGCGATGCTGGGGTCCAGCTTCTCTCCCGTCAGCAGGCCCAGCAGCCAGTTGAAGCCCCTGGAGGACCACCGCTTGAATAAACCGTCCCGGCGCACGACGCGTCTTCCGAACACCACGTCGTAGCCCTTCTGCGCCGCCTCGTAGAACCTCGGAATCTCCTCCGGCTGGTCCTGCAAGTCGCAGTCCATGACCACGATCCAGCCGCCGGAGGAATGGTCCAGACCGGCCGTGATCGCATAATGCTGCCCGAAATTCCGCGAGAAGTTGATTCCCTTGACCCGCCGGTCCTCCAGGCACAGGCCCCGGATCACTTCCCAGGCGTCGTCGGGACTGCAATCGTTGACCAGGATGATTTCGAACTCCGGCGAGATCCGCTCCAGCGTTTCCCGCAGCCGCGTATACAGCTCCCGCAAGCAACAGGCGCAACTGTAAACCGGGACCACCACCGAGATCAGAGGCCGCGGCTCCTGTGGCGTGCTCATAGACATGCCGGCGCCAAGGCCGCCTACCGCGGCAGCTTGGAAAGCACCAGGTCCTCCAGGTTCCCGATCGTCTTCGCCCCGGCCAACTCCTCCGAGCGAAGGATCACGTGAAAATCGCCGTGCACGGCCGCCACGATCGACAGCGCCGCCAGCGAGTCCCAGGTCTCGAATTCGAGCAGCTTTTGGTCGCGCTCCACGCGCTCGACTTCCAGAATCTGCGCCAGCTCCTGGCGCAGTTTCCCCAGGGGATCAGTTATCGCATCCATAGTCCGTCAGTTCGCAAATCCGCATTGGCCCGAGGTCCATGACCATGGCGGCCCAGCACAGGCCCACGCCGAAGCCGCCCAGGCACACGCGAACCTTGCGCTCGCCCAGCGCCGGGCCAAGAACGAAGGCGATGGCGGTCGGGATGGTCACCGAACTTGCGTTTCCGAAATTCTCCACGATGTTGTTGGGCACCTTCTCGCGCGGAACCTCGAGGGCGTCGGCCAGCTTCTCGAGCATAAACCGGTTGGGCTGATGAAACAGGAAGTACTCGACCTCCTCCTTCGCCGTTCCGGCCGCGGCCAGGACCTCGTCGATCAGGGGCGGCACTTCCGTTTGCACGAAGTTGAACACTGCCGGGCCGTCCATGAAGAAGTGCTCCTTGCTGCGGAGATTTCCGTCTCCCACGTCCTCTTCGACCGCCGTGGCCGCCGTGGAGGGCATGCGCGCGCCCCCGGCCGGGATCTGGAGCACGCTGCTGCGCGACCCGTCCATGTAGACCGCCGCATGGATCGGCGGCCCGCCCGGGTCGTTCTCCACCACCGCCACCGAGCCCGCATCCCCGACCATCGGGTAAATGTTGCGGTCCCGCTTCCCGACGCGGTGGCTCAGGGTGTCGCCATTCATCAGCACGACTTTGCGCCAGAATCCGGACTCCAGCATCAGAAACGCTTGCAGCAGCCCGATCACGAAGCCCGCGCACCCCTGGTTGATATCCAGGCAGAACGTGTTCCGGCCCAGTCCGGCCCGGCCCTGGATCAGGTTGCTGGTAGGGGGAAGCAGATGGTCTGGAGTCTGGGTGACGAAGATGAGCGCATCGATTTCTTCGGGCCGCAACTCCCCGGCCTCGAACAGCCGGTTGAGCCCGTGCAGGCACAGATCGGACGCACAGGTCCGCTCGTCGGCCAGCCGGTGCCGGTCGAAACCCATCACCCGTTTGAGCTTCATCGACTTGGCCCGCGAGAAGCCGAAGTTCCCCATCTCGTCCTCGAACCTCGCTTCCCGGGAGGGCAGCACCGTAACCAGCGCGCTCACCTTCTTTCCCGTAAATCGCAGGTTCATCCCGTCACACCATGCTTTCGCAGCAGCACCGCGATCGTCTCCAGGTTGCGGAAGTTCTCGGGGACGATCTCGACCCCCCGGATGGAGATCCGGTAGCGCTGGTCCAGCGCCGCGACCAGCGTGACCACGTCGAGGGAATCGAGCATGCCGTCGCCCACGAAGTCCTGGGAGTCGCGAAACTCGAACTCGGGCCGGATCTCCCGGAGAATGCCGATCAGCTCATCCATATACGCGCGCTCGAACGGCCGCCGCCAGCTTCACCCGGTCGACTTTGCCGCTGCTGTTCAGCGGCAATTCGGGCAGGGCCACCATCACCGCGGGAAGCATGTACTTGGGCAGCCTCCTCAGCAGTTGGGTCCGCAGTTCCGCCACGCCGAGGGGCCGGCTGGATTCGTAGAACATCGCCATTTGCGAAGCCTCGGGATCGTAAACCACGCAGGCGTTGCGGATCTCCGGCAGGGCCATTGCCGCCGCCTCGATCTCGCCCAGCTCGATCCGGTATCCCAGGTGCTTGATCTGATGGTCGCACCGGCCCGCGAACATGATCTCTCCGCGCTCGTTGCGGTAGCCCATGTCCCCGGTCCGGTAGGCCGGCTCCGGAAAGTGTGGGTTCAGCGGATTCTGCACGAATGCCGCGGCGGTCCGCTCCGGGTCGTTCCAGTATCCATGCGCCAGCGCACTGCCCCGCACGCAGATTTCGCCCCGTTCCCCAACGCCGGCCGGCCGGCCGCTGTCGTCCAGGATCAGCACCTCCATGTTCCGCCGCGGAACTCCAATCGGCACCGGCTCGTCGTCGCGGAATTCGCGGTCCACGATGTAGTAAGTGCAATCCACGGTGATCTCGGTCGGCCCGTACAGGTTCGAGAACAGCGCGCGGGGGTATTTCGCGCGCCAGTAGTTCAAGCAGCGCGCCGGCATCACCTCGCCCGCAAACAGGATCTTCTCCAGCGGCGGCAGCGTCGTCTGGCTCAGGATGTCCAGCCGCGCCACGCTCGCCAGCACCGATGGCACCCAGAAAATGAAGCGCACCGATTGCGCGGTCAGGTATTCGATCAGCCGCAGGGGAAACAGGAAGTGCTCCTCGGGAATCAGAACCAGCGTGGCGCCGGCCGAAAAGCACAGGTGGATGTCGAGGGTGGAATTATCGAAGTGAAACGGCGCCTGGCTGCCGATGGTGTCGGCCTCGGTGATGCCATAGCACTGGACCGCCCAGCCGATATAGTCCGCCACGCCGCGGTGCGAAATCACGACCCCTTTCGGCACACCCGTGGATCCCGACGTGTGGATGATGTAAGCGGGGTCCGTATCGATCGTGCGCCGCTCGGGAAGCGCCCCCGCAGCGACGCTCTCCGTGCCCTCCCACAGCAGAACGCGCTCCGCGGCGACACCGGCTTCGCCGAGTTCCCCGGCATGGCCCGCATCGGTGATGACCAGCGCCGGTTCGAGCTTGTCCAGCAACAGCGCCAGCCGCGCCGGCGGCGACTTCGTATCCAGCGGCGCGTACGCGTTTCCGCTCAAAAGCACGCCGGCGAAGGCGGCGATGCACTCCTTCGAGCGCGGCAGGTACACCGCCACGGGCTGGTTCAAGGCCGCGGTCCGCGCTCGAATCCGGGCCGCGACGCCGCTAGCGCGATCCAGCAACTCGGAGAACGTGACCGGCCCGCGTGCGTCAATCACCGCCGTCTTTCCAGGCAGCCGCCGGGCGGTCGCTTCCAGGGATTCTATGACACTAGCTCCGCTCCACACACTGGTAACTTCATAGCCCGCTGAGGCCAAACAAGAGTGTAGACCGGAGCCGGGTGGGGTGCAAGGTTTTCTGTTGTTACTGCTGTACTTTGAGTCCATCGGTCGCTGGTACTGGTACGTCCGTACTGTGCGTCCCGGGCAGCTCACCCACGGCGTAAACTGACGTCCTGGCCGACTGAAAGACGAGGCGCAGCTCGGGCGCTGCGATCACCGTCTCCCCGTTCATCACGTGGTGCCTGGCAGGCGCTCCCTCCAATGAGTTGAATACGATGTAGCGCATGTTGCGGGCGCGCGCATAGCCGGCCACGGTATTGACGAACCGCGCGGTGTCGCCCGGCCGGCCGAAATACAGCAGTCGCGGGGGAATGATCAAGCTGCTGCCGTGCCGGCCGGTGTAGAGATAGAGCACCGGATCGGCTTCCGAGAGCACCAGCGCCTCCGCCGGCGTGTTCTCCCGGATCCAGCGATAGGCCGCTTCCTTGCTCGCCAGGCCGGCGCGATTGTAGCGCGTGAACCCCGGGAAGCACGCCAGCGTGATGCAGTTGAGCGCCAGCGCCCAGAGGCACAGCAGGGCCACGCCGGTCAACGCCGGAACGGCAAGAGCCAAATCAGCGCCCCGGCCGGTCTTCAGGCGCTGGGCCAGGAAGCGGACCGCGCGCCAGACTTCCCTGGTGACACCGGCCAGCAGGAGCGGCAGGACGGGGAACAACAGGCGCAGGAAGCGCTGATGATTTCCCATGTGCCAGGGCAGCAGCAGGACCACGTAGCCGAGGGCGAACAGGTGGTACTGACTGGTCCCCTTCTCCCGCGCCAGGCGCACGGCACTGAGGATGCAGGCGAGACCCAGAACCTCGAGCAGACGCGCTCCGCCCAGCGGCGCCGCCAGCTCCAGCGGAATGATCAGGCCGCCAATCCCCGTCAGCAGGTCCTCGACATTCTTCGCCACGACCACCGGCAGATCGCTCCAGGTGAAGTTCGCGAACTGGAACTTCAGGTAGTCGGTGTAGTAGAGCAGTGCCGGGTCGGTCCCGGGCGGCGGATGCGCGCGCACCCAGAGAGTCCAGGCCAGCACCGCCGGCAGCATCGCCGCGCAGAAAACCGCGGCGGGCCGGAACCGCCGCCGGAAAACGAGCCAGAGTGGAACCGAGACCAGCGCCGGGAGCATGGCCGTTCGGGTCAAGTATGCCGCGCCCGCCAAGGCCCCGGCCGCCGCCGCCATTCGCACGCCCGAGTTGGGCGCGCCCGCCCGCGCCGCCAGATACAGGCAGCCAAACAGCAGGCAGCAGAAGGGCAGCTCCGACATGACGCTGGTAGCGTAAACCAGCACATAGGGATTGAGCGCCAGCAGAACCAGTACCACGCATCTGTGCCGCTGGCCCAGCCCAAGGTCGGCCAGGACTCCGCGCGCCAGAAGCAGATACAGCGGCAGAAACAGCCACGAGACCAGGGCCGCCAGCGGGAGGTTGTCCGGAAACCGGGGAATGGCCCGCCAGATCAGCGAGAGTGCCAGCGGATACAGCGGCGGGTACTTGGTCTGGAACGGCTCGCCGGGCAAACTCAGGATGCGGTAGCCGGAGCCCTGGGCCAGCGACTTGGCGCTCACCCAGTACAGGCTGGCGTCATGGAACTGCCCCAGGTACGGCATGTCCATCGCGATCCAGGCGCAGTATGCGGAGGGGATCAGCGCCAGCAGCCAAAGCGCCGCCACCCGCAGCCTTCGCATCCCTAGACCGCCGTCACTCATCGGATTCCCCTCGTGGGGCAGGCGGTTTCGCCTGCCTCATGTGCGCCGCAGCCGGAACTCGGAAAACGCCGGCAGCAGTTCGAAGTCGGTACGCACCCGCGCCGGAGCCTCCCCGATCTGGCGTACCCGCTCCTCGCCGGTTTGGCCCTCGGTTTCGGCGAGCTTAAGATAGCGGACCATTTCCGGATCGATCCCCATGATCCGGCAACACGTTGCGTCCACCGCCACCATGTCCTGGCCCGCCACAATGACGCCGGCGGCCTTGGGCCGGCCCTGAAGCGGACCGTTTCCCTCCATGCCCACAATCCCATCCACGATGGTGAACGATCGCAGCAACACGCGGTGGAGGTCCGCGATGGCCCCGGCGATTCCGGCCCAGTGCAGGATGTTCTTCGGCCACCCGTAGATCCCTCCCGGCACCAGGCCGAACAGGTTCTTCATGCCCAGGGTGGCTGCGGCCCAGTGGTGCGTCTTCATCTTGGGCATCGAGACCAGGAGATCGGCGCCCAGCGCCGTGCGCGGAAGATAGAGCGAATCCATCCGCGAGTCGGGCCGCTTCAGGCGCACCAGGGAGGTCTGGTCCAGGTTCAGGTCCGTGAACCTCTCCTCGAACCGGGGGATGGTATCGAAGTATCCCGCCGCTTCGGCCAGTTCCAGCGTGTTGCGCCGGAGACCGGGACCCTCGGCGATCCGCACCTCGGCGGCGCCCATCGCCACGAACGCTTCCAGGGCGGCGTGAACCACCAGGGGATGCGTGTTGATCGGCGCGGCCGGGTCGTAGTCCACCAGGTTGGGCTTGAGCAGAACCCGCTGGCCGCGCACCTCCACTTGGTGCTCCCTCAGGATGCGCCGCATGCTGTCGTACAGTGCCTGGTTGTAGCCCGAGGAGAGCGTGATGGAAACCAGCGGCCGGGCGCCCGGAGGACTCGAGCACCCGGTGAACCCGAGCGTTCCGGCAGAGGCAGCCAGCAGGCGGCGGCGTGAGATCGCTGGCATGGGGTGTTAGCTCAGAAAGACGTTCCGGCCCTGCGCCGCAGCCCGCGCCACGACAAAAACTGCCGTATCGATGAGGCTACGGAACGTCGGGGCAACCGGGGAAGAAACCGCCTGAGTGCGCCCGTGCGCCAGCAGCGCCATCTCGAGCCAACCGCGGCCTTCCGCCGAGCGGCAGCTCGCCAGGTGCCGCTGGGCGCAGCCCAGGCTTTTTTCAAGGTTCTGCCGCCGGGACCCGGCCAGCGCCAGCAGCGCCAGGCCGGTGGTTTCCGGATAGGAGTCGACCGCGTAGCCCAGCGCCCGGGTGGAGCCCTGGTTCCAGCCGCCGTCCCAACACATTCGCGACAGCAGGAATCCCCGCCCCGTCTCGATCCTTGCGCGCCACGACGGGTCGGGCTGGCGGCGGTTGGCCTTCTCCAGCGCCAGAATGGTCAGCGCCGTTGGCGTCACCCATGCCGCCGTGCCCGGATACCACGACCAGCCGCTGTAATTCACGTTCTCTTCCACCCGGACTCCCAACAGCCATTCCCGGAGCCTGTGGAGATACCCCGATTCCCGCCCCGACTGCCTCATCAGCCATCCGCTCGCCTCTTGCCAGCCCGCCGGACCGGGGCGCTCTGCCAGCGCCAGCAACGCCATGGCGGTAACCCAGGTGCTTTGCTCCACGGAGGGATACGGAGGCCAGCCCCCGTCTTTCCGCTGGGTTTTCTCCAGGAAGGCCAGGCCGCGCGCGAAGTCCTCGCCGGTCTCACCCGCCGCCGCCAGCGCCAGCAAAGCGTAAGCGGTCGGCTCGGTCCAGGAGCTGCCTCCCCGATATCCCCACCCGCCGTCCTGGTTTTGCGCGTTTCGAAGCTGCGGCAGAACGCTCGAAAAGACCAACTGCATACGAATGGGGCGGCGGACGGGCGACCGCTTCCTTGCCTCGCCGGTCATCCCTCCGTCCGCCGCCCGGTACCTGCTAGCCCTGCATCTTCCGCTTGCGGCGGCGCATAATCAGCAGCAGCAGAATCCCTCCCGCCGCGATCCATAGAATTGCCTGAGTGATCGTATCGCTGAGTCCGAACATCTAGCTCTCCTTTCTCTCTTTGGTCCTATTTTCCAAACGAATCCATCAATGGGAACAAGCCCTTGAACAGTTGCAGAAGGCCGGGACCCGCCGCCACCAGCAGCATCGACGGCAGAATGCAGAAGAAGATCGGGAACACCAGTTTCACGCCCACTTTCCCCGCCCGCTCTTCCGCCTCCTGCCGCCGCCGCACGCGCATGAAGTCGGAATGCACGCGCAAGGCTTCGGCGATGCTGGTCCCGAAGCGGTCCGCCTGGATCATGGTCGCCACCAGCTTTCGCAGCTCCGATTCCGAGCTGCGGTCCGCCAGGTTCTTCAGCGCCTCGCTGCGCCGCTTGCCGGCGCGCATCTCCAGCGTCACCAGGCCCAGTTCTTCGCTGATCTCCCGATGGGTCCTGAGCAGCTCGCGGCTGACGTTGGCGATGGCTTGGTCCAGGCCCAGCCCGGCCTCCATGCAAACCACCATCAGATCCAGCGCGTCGGGCAGAGACAGCCGCAGCCGTTCGCGCCGCCGGTCGATCAGCCTCTCCAGGATCAGGTTCGGGCCGTAGAAGCCCGCCAAGGCGCCGGCCGGCAGTACGATGATGCTCAGCACCGGATTGGCGATGTAGTGGCGGCCAACCAGCGCCGCCAGGAACAGGGCTCCGCACGTCACCAGCTTGATGCCGTACAACACCTTCAGGGCCATGTCCGTGCGGTAGCCCGCCGCGATCAGGTAGCGCCTGGTCGCAGTGGCGTCCTGCGGGGAGATCGGCACCTTCTCCCCGATCTGCTGGATGACCCGGACCAGCCACCTGGTCTCGGTCTGAGAGGTTTGCCCCAGAGTCGGCATTTCCACCACGGCGGCCCCCAGTCGCTCGTGGATCCGCGCCGGCCGCGAGTACAGCCGGTAGCCGAACGCGGTGACCGAAGCCGCAATCACGAAGAAGAAGCAAATTGAGACCGCTATCGCCATCGATCTACACCTTAATGTTGACGATCTTCTTGATCAGGAAATGCCCCAGGATAATCGCCACGATGCAGATGGCGATCAGAACCCGGCCGTCCGGGTCCTTGGCCATGCCTTGCAAGTATCCAGGGGCCACCACCAGCAAACCGAACATCAGCACGATCGGCATCAGCGTCAGGATCGTTCCCGTGATCCGGCCGTGGGCGCTGGCCGCCCTCACCGCCCCTTTCAGCTTGAACCGTTCGCGAATAATCAGCGCCAGCTTGTTCAGAATCTCGCTCAGGTTGCCGCCCGTTTCGCGCTGGAGCAGAACCGCGGAAACGAAGAAGCTGACGTCCAGCAGCGGCACGCGGCTCGACAGGTTCTGCAACGCCGTCTCGATCGGCAGCCCCAGGTTGTGCTCGTTGAACACCTTGCGGAACTCCTGGCCGAGCGGTTGCGGCGACTCCTCGGAGAGCATCTCCAAAGCGATCGAGAAGGCGTGGCCGGCCCGCATGGCGCGTGCCAGGAAGTCGAGCGCCTCGGGGAACTGCTCTTCGAAGGAGGCCAGGCGCCTCTTCCGCACGACCGTCACGTACACATACGGCAGAGAGGCCGCCACCAACGCCGTCGCCGCCGAGCTCGGACCGCGAAACATCAACAGATTCAGCCGCGCGCCGAGCAGCGCGCCGACCACCAGCAGGATCCCCATGGCCAGCAGCAAAGAGTACACCGGCATGTTCAACCCCGCCTGCTGGATCCGGGTATCCAGCCGCCCCACGAAGTTGAACCGGCTGAGAAACTTCATCAGCATGACGCTGGCGGGGGTCTCCGGCTCGATCAGCACCTGGGTCTGCACCTGAGTCGAGTCGCCGCTGGCGCTTTGCAGCATCTCGGTGACTTTTCTCTTCTTCTGGGATTCCAGGAACTGCGACCCGCTCCTGACCGCCAGTATGGCCAGGAAGAAGATCACCAGGAAGAAGGGAATCATCATAGTCAGCATATGGCGCTCCTAGCGAATCTCGACGGTGGTCTGGAAAACAGCAGCCGGCAACTGGATTCCGGCCGCCCGCAACCGGTCGTAGAACCGGGGGCGGATGCCGGTCGGCCGGAAGCGGCCCATGACCGTCCCGCTCTCGGACACGCCGCTCTTCTCGAAGACGAAAATGTCCTGGGTGGTGACCTGGTCGCCTTCCATGCCCACGCACTCGGTCAGGTGGGTGACGCGCCGCGTGCCGTCGCTGAACCGCGCGATTTGCACGAACAGGTCCACGGCCGAGCTGACCTGCTGGCGGATGGCGCGAATGCCGATGTTGGAATTCGCCATGCCCACCATCACCTCCAGGCGTCCGATCGCGTCGCGCGGGCTGTTGGCGTGGATGGTGGTCAGCGAGCCGTCGTGGCCCGTGTTCATGGCTTGCAGCATGTCCAGGGCTTCCTCCCCGCGCACCTCGCCCACCACGATGCGGTCCGGGCGCATACGCAGAGCGTTGATGACGAGCTGGCGGATCTTGATGGCGCCCTGCCCCTCGATGTTCGGCGGCCGCGTTTCCATGCGCGCCACGTGCGTCTGCCGCAGTTGCAGCTCGGCGGCGTCCTCGATCGTCACGATGCGCTCGTCTTCCGGGATGTAGCCCGACAGCACGTTCAGCAGCGTCGTCTTGCCCGCGCCAGTGCCGCCGGAGATGACGATGTTCAATCGCGCCTTCACGCACGACTGGGCCACTTGCAGCATCCCCTCGGTGAGCGTCAGGTTGCGCACCAGCTCCTCGGGCTGGATCGGGTCGCGCCGGAAGCGCCGGATCGACAGCAGCGGGCCGTCCACGGCTACCGGCGGAATCACCGCGTTCACGCGCGATCCATCCGGCAGGCGCGCGTCCACCAGCGGAGAGGATTCGTCCACGCGCCGCCCGACCCGGGAAACGATTTTCTCGATGATCCGCAGCAGATGCTGGTTGTCCTTGAACTCCACGGGCGTGCGGTACAGTTTGCCGTGCCGCTCCACGTACACCAGCCGCGGCGTGGTCACCAGGATGTCGGATACGGTCGGGTCCTGGAGCAACGGCTCCAGCGGCCCCAACCCGAACACTTCGTTCAGGACTTCCTCGGTAACCCGCTCCTTCTCCACCCGGCTCAGCGGAGTGGTTTCCTCTTCCACCAGCCGCGCCACGGCGGCCCGAATTTCCATCCGCACGCGCTCGCCCCCCAACGAGGACAGCGCCTCCAGGTTGATGCGCTCGATCAGCTTGCGGTGGAGCGAGAACTTCAGCTCCTGGTACTCCGGCGCCAGCGGCTGCGCGTTGAATAAGCGCGTCACCCAGCTCGCGTCACCGCGGCTCCCCACCGCAACGGTCGTTGCCATACCTGTTTCTTCCTCCCTGGTTGGCGCCATCCCGCGCTAACCCGGGCAATCCGCGGCGCCAACCCGCTTCCGCCCCCCGGCCGGAGGCGGCATCCTGCGGCAGTCCGCCGCTCAGAAGATCGAAAGATTCAACCTCGACTTGGGCGCCTTCTCCTTGGGCGCGGCGCCCGTAATCTTGCTGGCCAGCGCGTTCATCGACTTGCCCAGCTCGCTCGAGGCCGGCAGAAGGTTGCCCTCCGCGTAAGTCTCGTAAAGCACCGGGTAGTCGTTCGGCATCGATTCGTAGACCGGCACCCCGAACAGCCGTTGGAGTTCACCTGGCCCCAAATCCGACCGCTTCGGCATGCGGTTCATCACCAGGTGCAAGCGCTGGCGGGCGTAGCCCGCGTCCAGGAGCACCTGAACCACCTGCTTGCACTGGTGCAGCGAGGGCACATCCGGCGTGGCCACCAGGTACAGGTCGTCGATCTCCTCCAGCATTCCCAGCGACAGCGCGTTCAGGCTCCGCCCCAGATCCGTCACGATCCAGTCGTAGGCCGAGCGCAGGAACCCCAGCACCTGCCGGAAGTGGTCCGGATCGGGCGCTTCCTGGATCGAAGCCACCGCCGGCGCCAGAATCACCTCCAGATGCCCCTGGCCGTTGGAGACCAACGCCTTCCAGTAGCTCAGGTCCAGCCGCTGGACGTTCCGTACCGCGTCCATGATGGAGTACGGCGTCTTGGCCTTCATCACGAACCCCACCATCCCGCTTTCCAGGTCCATGTCGGCCAGCAGCACGTCCTGAGAGGTCATCCGCTGGATCTCCACCGCGACGTGGCAGGCGATGGTGGTGGCGCCGCAGCCCCCTTTCGCCGAGACGAACCCCAGCGTCCTGCCTCGCTGCCGGCTCGCCGCGTGGCTCCTAGCGCGCTCGCCCGAGAGCCGCTCCAGCGCTTTGCGCAACCCCACCTGCAGGGGCGGGTACAGGAACTCGTTGGCCCCGGCGCGGATCGCGCCCAGGATCACCTCGGGATCCGCGGTCTCGTTCAGCGCGATGATCATTGGCGCGGCGCTGGCGGACTTGGTGCGGCGAACCACTTGCTCGAAGGGCTCGGCCAACCGGGTCAGATCGATAATCAGCACATCCAGGCGCAGGTGCTCGAGTTGGTCCAGAAAAGCCGCCGGATCTCCCACCTCCGCCTGCTGCATCAGCACACGCACGGGGAGGTCGCGGATGCATTCCTGCACCTCATCCCACAACCCGTGGTTCGTGATGATCAGCCCAACCTTCAGTTGCATTAAGCCCTTTTCACGTCCCTCACTTCTGCGTCTGAGCCGGAGCCGGCGCGGCCGCCGGGATCTGTCCTGGCGGCATTATTACCGGGATGTACTGGATCGCCGGCGGCGCCGGAGGTTGATCCTTGGTCGCTTCCAATTGTTCCACCGGAACCGTATCTTGAACCGACTTCACCGGAACCTCGCCGGTAACGCTGATGGGGGGCGTTCTCGGAGCGGTGGCAGGCGCACCCTTCAGGAACGGCTTGGGCATCTGGGGACCCGCCAACTCGACACCGGCCGGGACTGGCCGTACCAACTCCGGCGTCACCACCACCAACAGCTCGCTGCTGGTCTTGGAGACCGACCGCGACTGGAACAGCTTGCCCAGCACCGGCAGGCTGCCCAGCCCGGGAATCTTGCTCATGGACTCGATCACCTGGTTGTTCAGCAGGCCGGCAATCGCGAAGCTCTGCCCGTCCTGAAGTTCGATTTCCGTCTGCACGCGGCGGGTGGCGAGCGCCGGCACCGAAAACCCGCTAATGGTCACGCCGTGGCTCACATCCAACGAACTGACTTCCGGGACCACCTTCAGGCGGATGGTGCCCCGCGGCGTGACCGTGGGTGTGAAGGTGGTGCGGACGCCAAATTCCCGCCATTGAATCGTGACCACGCCCGTGCCGCCGGCTCCCGCCTGCACCACCGGAAAGGGAAACTCGCCCCCAGCCAGGAAGCTGGCTTCCTTCCCATTGATCGCCAGCAGGTTAGGCTCGGCCAGCATCTGGAGCAGGTTCTTGGCTTGCAGCGCGCGGAGGGTGGCGCCCAAGTTCAGGTCCGGCCGGAACAGGAACAGGTTGAGGGCGTCGGACAAAGTCGCCGACACCCCGTTCCCGCTAAGGTTCATGGTCGGGGTGGTGTACTGGCCCGTGGTCACCGAGCCGCCGGTGCTCCCGGTCCCGGTACGGAACAGGTTCAGACCCAGATCCTGCGAGGCGCTGCGATCCACGTTGGCGAATCGCACTCGAAGCAGGATCTGCTGCTCGGCCGGGGGCACGTTGACCCGCAGCAAGTTGACCGGCTTGCCCAGCGTGGCCGCGATGGCCACCGCCCGCTCGGCGCTGACCATGTCCTTCACCGTCCCGCGGACAAACACGTTGGTGTCCTCCAGGGTGAGCGTGACGTCTTGGCCGGGAAGCTCCTTCTGGAGTTCCTGCCGCACTGCGTCCAGCTTGGCGGTGCTCGGCCGCACCCGCAAATCGAACAGCAGCCGGTTCCCTCCCTGTTGCCAGATGATCAGGCTGGTATCCCCAACCGCTTTTCCGTTCACCAGCACTTCGTGCGGACTGACCGCGATGGCTTCCGCCTTGGCCACGTCCCCCACCGAGATGCGCTGGATGGTGGCCGAGCTTTCCACAACCAGCGACTTTCCCACGGTCAGGAACAAGTCGCGCACCCCGGACCCGGCTGCCTGTCGCGCGGGGGCTGGAGCCGGAACCGGCGACTGTCCCCGGGCTGGTTGGCCGGCGAGGGGTAACGCCCCGCCGATCACAAGAAGTGCGCCGCTCAGCAATCTGGTGTGGCTCACAAATTAGTCCTCCGGCTCTTCCTGGAATTTGGTTTGCTTCCGCTCGCCGCCTTGAATCACCTCCACCACCACGGGGGGCTTGGGCTTGGGCGCCGGGGGCGCGGCTTGGACTCTGGGCGCCTCCCGGGTTCTTGCCTGCGCCTGCGCGCCCGGCAGCAGGAGTTTCTGCCCCGAGAACAGCAGTCCCATGGCGGTGCCGGGCGTCTTCGTTTCCACTTCGTCCAGCGGATTGCGCAACACCAATTGGATCCTGGTTTCGTTGTTCGCCAGGCTCAGTTTCTCCGCGTCCTCCGGCTTCACCAGCACGGTGATCACCGGGACCGAAATTGGCTTGCCTTCGGGGTCTTTCCGGATGTCCTGTCCGGCGGAAAGGACTTCGACGCTCTGGAGCAACGTCTTGGAGAGCGTGCCCAAGGTCGCGGGCGTTCCGGGCGGCGCCCCGAGGATGATGATGTCCACCCGCATCCCCGGCACCACAAAACCCGCCACTCCGATGATGTCGTTCACCCGCAGGGCCACGGCGCGCCAGCCCTTGGGAATCTTGGCCGCCAGTCCGGCGCCTGCGCCTTTGGCGGCCAGGCGCGACTCCAACAGCGGCTCACCCTGGAACACCTTCGAGATCACACCCCGCCCGACGGCATCTTCCTTCTTCATAATCGCCTGCTGTGGGACGGCCCCCACCCAGGCAGTCGTGTCCACGTCCCCTTCCCGCACCAGTGTGCCTTCGTCGAGGTTGCGCGCGGCCACCAGCACCGGAGTGGTCGCAACCGGTGCGGGCGCTGTATTGATCCGGCTCACAATCAGCCTGTAGAACAGCAGGGTGAAGACACCAGCGACGAACAGGGCAAAAACCACAACCGAGACAAACCGCTTGTTCATGCTCCTTCCTTACCGCCCCGCGCCTGCTCCACGCAGCCGCCCGGGACTCGAGTCCTTCCACCTCATCCGGGAGCGATGTTGGGGGGCATGGCGTCCATGCCCCCCGGGTATTTGCTTATGTGGTGGCACACGCGGCCGCGTTGCTGAGCTGGTTGTTGGCGGCCGTCCAAATGGTGCTGACCTTGCCGCCCGCCCCAATGAACAGAGCCGCGGACGCAAGAGCGACGAACGCGAGCAGGAGGGTATACTCAATCAGGTCCTGGCCTTGTTCGTCACGCAGAAAGTTGGTTAAATACGTCATCGTACGTTCTCCTCGCATAGCCTCGCGACCTCTCGATCGCGAGGGTTATTTAGGGTTGGCGATCTCGCGATCACCGAAACTCCGCCGCTAGCAGCGGCGGGAGACTGCACACTCTCCGGCCGGGGCGCATGCGCCGCCCGGGCATCCCTGTTGCGGAACAGGATGGCCACCCCGTCGTCGTAGACCGGACGCCATTCCCGGGATTCCTTCAGGGTGCTGGCCAAAGAGGCGTCGACAGGCAGCAGAACGGCCTCGATCCCATAGCGGCCCAGCGTCTCCTTCCAGTCGTACTTGCCTTCTATGACGCTCAGGAACTTCTCGCTGAACTTGGGACCGTAGAAATCGCTTCTGCCGTCGACAAAAACCTTGATCCTGGGATAAAGACGGTATATCAGGTAGTCGCCCCATTGATCGTGCGTGAAGATGCGTGCCGGCTGCTCGCCGCCGAGCGCCGCGATGGCCTTGGCCGGGAAGCGCTCGGGATCGAACTCGGCCCGCAGGGCTGGGGGCCGCCCGGGAAGATGGAACATCAGCGCCAGAACCACTCCGGCGGCCAGGCTGGCAACCGGAATGCGTCCCAGGGCGTCCTTCTCCGCCACTTCCGCGCCAAACGACTCGAAGCTGGCGGCCGCCCGCTTCACCCAGCCGGCCACCTCCCACCGGGAGATCCGCAACAGCGCCTCGCCCAGGGTTTCGGCGACCAATGGCGCCGCCACCACCACAAACAACGGAATGTTCCGCGCCGAGGTCAGGGCCACATGAGCGGCTCCCACCAGGATAATGACGTAGGCGAACCGCCTCCGGTACAGGTTCCAGGCCACTGCCAGCACCCCCAGCAGCAGCATGGCCTCCAGATAGCGCGCCGAGGGGTGCTGGAAGCTGAGCGACTGAAACTCCTGGATGCGCTGAAAATGGTACGGCTCGGTCAGGTACCGGAAGATATGAACGTGCAGATGGTAGAAGTAGGGGTTGATGAAGCTGGCCAGAAAACACCCAGCCGCGCTCAGCAGGAAGGGCCGGCTGCGTGCCAGCGCGGCCCGGCGGGCTTCCGGCTGGGGCTCCAGCACCCAGCCTGCCAGCTCCCCGGCCGCATACGCCAGGATCAGCGCGATCCCCACAAAGAACCCGCCGTGGAGGTTGGTCCACACCAGCGTCAGCCCAGGCAGCAGCCACAGCACACGCCGGTTGCCTTCCAGCGCCCGCTCCAGCAGCCCGTAGAAGACCACCACGAACAGAACCGTGAACAGGTGCGGGCGCGCCAGCCAGTGGATGCTGGATGCCGCCATGGCCAGGAAGGTAACGCCGAAGGCGATCAGGACGTTCGGGCACTTCCGTCGCGCCAGCCGGTAGAGCAGCGCGAAGGTGAGCGAGATCACCATCATGCTGGCCATCACCACCGCCACCATGCCCAGGTGCTGGTGCAACCAGCCGAAGATCACGTCCCACAGCCATTCCCAGGCAAACCACGGCTCGCCGGCTTTGGTGAAGGAGAATATGTCCTGGTGCGGTACGCGGCCGTTTGCGAGGATCCATTGGCCCGTAATGAGGTGCCAGCCGGTGTCGGCGTCCAGCAGCAGATGCTTGGTGCCCCCCAGTCGTAAGAACACCAGCAGGATCGGCACGATAAAGGCGACGTCCGTCAGCGACGGAAGGCACCCGAGAACCGGGCTGGTCGTCTGCTTGCTCATGTCCTGTCCGAACACACCCTCAACTGGGGCGCCCGGCGCCGCCTGGCGCGCGCCTTCCCCGCCGATCCGCCTCGCTCACGCCGCTGCTGTCCGCCGCCCATCATCCGCGGGTACCCTTTCTCACATCAGCGAACAGCCGAGTTCGTGATTGGCCGCGGTGGCGTACTTCCCGTTGGAGTAGCTCCGAAACTGCATCTGGTTCACCTGGAACGCGACTCGGGCGCAGCCGGTCTCGCTGGCCGACACCCTGGCCACCACCGCCTGGCAGTGCATACACCGCCGGCCGAACGAGTGGTTGGCGGGCAACTCGATGTCCACGGTCAGCAGGTCTCCGGGTTTCGGCAACTGGGTCATCATCCGGTCTGCGCTCCAGAACACCAAGATCCCCCCGCGGCTCATGTTCTCGGTCACCCCGACAAACAGCCGTGACTTGCTCCTCGGAAACGCCACGTGACACGGGAGCTTCACCTCTACCCGTGGATCGGCGCGCCTGTCCATTTGGCCTGTTGCTAGGGATACACCCGTTCGCCCCCGGGATCAAGACCGAAAATGGATGATATATTTCTGTTGACTGAGGTTAACCAACAGTTTAAGATCGAAGTTGCTCAAAAAAATTGGCCTTGTCCGCCGTAACCTGGGCGGGCAAGGGGGTGTTTTGCGAGGAGGGTGACTAATCAAGGAGAGTACTCCGATCCCCCGCCTGGAACAAAGGGGGACGGTCGCACGCCAGGGCGGGGTTCTGATCCCCCCGGATGGGTACCTTGAGAGATCCAGTACTCGGCTGTGGTTTGGCAGTTTGAGAGTACTGGAACCATGGCGCCCAAGTCGGGGGTTGCCAGCCCGGCTTCGAGAGGACGCGGACCACGTCGATTCGGTCCGCTGGGGCGACGTTAAGTGATGTTGAGTGCGTTGTTGTGAACTTTGAGGTGTTGTTGTTGCATGATCAATTTTCCGGCGCATGGTGATTGAATATGGCCCGCGTTCTGCTTTTCACCGATGAGCCTGTGCTCGCGAGAGGATTCACCTCTGTCCTTTCGTCAGTGCCCGGATTCGAATCCGTATCCGTGTGTCACAGTACTGCGGAACTCGCAGTAGCAGTCCAGACTTACAAGCCAGACGTCCTGCTGATCGATCTGACCCCCGAGGTCACATTTGGCATCCTCACACAACTGCAAGGAGATCTGCCCAACTGCCGCATCGTGCTTTGGGTCCGGGCAATCTCCACCGAGCTGGCCTATCAGGCCATGGAGCTCGGCGTGCGCGGCGTGTTGCGAAAGACGCTGCCTCCCGAGCTGCTCGTCAAGTGCCTTGGCAAGGTCTCCGAAGGCGAATTGTGGTTTGACAAGACCTTG
>Ga0187878_1000315_pt1 | contig 57808 bp, 166 predicted proteins | sample June2016WEW_17_1_FD_132979 | JGI IMG/M metagenome (GOLD analysis project Ga0187878, IMG submission 132979) | Peatland microbial communities from SPRUCE experiment site at the Marcell Experimental Forest, Minnesota, USA - June2016WEW_17_150 | ecosystem: Environmental > Terrestrial > Soil >... | reverse complement strand
TTCTTCAAGGTGCAAGTTTAAATTATTCTGGATGGGGATTACATATAATTACTAACGATAAACCTTATTAATATATTGATGAGGATAAGATATGACAGGAACAATAGTTGGATACATGATATATAGATTACAAGATGGAATCAAAAAGCATACTGGTGTACAAATTACATACAACCTTATGGTTGATATTTTATCAGATATTTTTAATGAACTTGATAAGGACATGAAACATTGTGAATCAATACAATTGCCATCAGGAAATGTTTTAACTAAACAGAATTTTAAAGATTTATTATTCAAATAAAAATAGAAAAGGAGATATATTATGTTTTCACTAATGGATACAACATTAATTATAATTATAGTTGGTGGTCTTTTATTTCTTATTAATAAATATGTATCAATACAACCACAGACAGCAAAAATATTAAACAATATTACAGTGATTTGCTTAACATTATTTATTATAATAATTTTTGGAATTTGGATATTTGGCCCTGCACCACATATTAGAATAGGACATTAATATATAAAAATATAATAATTATATAATAACATGTCTAAAATAGCTAAAGTGATATTTAATAAAACAGAATTAGTTTTATTATTACAAGTTGCTGATACAGATATATTAAGAGAACATGGATTAATGAATGTTAAATATTTAGATGATAAATCAGGAATGTTGTTTATTTTTAATGATAATTATAATTTGTCATTCTGGATGTACAGAACATATATACCATTAACAGTATTATTTATTAATAGTAGAATGAAAATAGTAGATATACAAAGCATGGAATCATGTTTTGAGGAAAATAAAAATATGTGTAATAAATATATATCAAGAGAGCCAGCTAAATATGCAATAGAAGTTAATAAAGGATTTCATCAAAAATATGCAATTAATATTGGAGATTATATTACAATAGACAATATTTATTATTCATAGGAATGGTGAAATATGGCTCAACCAGGAGAAACAGGAAATTTTATACATGGAATTTTATTCAGATTAGACTTAGTTAAAAAAGATGCAGAACATTGGTTAGATGAATACAAGAGAACGAAACAAATTGGAGATGCTTTAGATGCAATTGAAAAAGCAAAAATGGTAGAAGGATGTACCATTGAATTACTTGATAGATTTATAACAGAAGATAAAAAAGTTACAGATGAACAATCTGAAGAATTAAAAAAGCTTGTTCAATGGGCTAGAGATTTTTCAAGAAACATAAGATATCGTTATCTTGGAGATATATTAAATTGTCAAGTACAGTTTTAGGAGGATATATGAGTTGTAAATGTATTCAAATAAATAGAGGAATAAATTCAGAGTTAGGTCAACAATTAATTAATCCACTTACCTCTGAAGAAAGAAAAGAAATGATATATGAAATAGAAGATAGCATGAAAGTAGGTACGTTAAAATCTATGGATTGGAATAAATTAAACGATGAAGATTTGGTTAATTTGCATTTATTTGCTACTGTTAAATGTGGTATACATCAAGATATGTCATTACTTGGAGAAAATAAGGAGATACATAGAATTACAAAAAATATGGAAAATCAAATATTAAAGAATGGATTTGAAGGAGAAGATAAAATTACTATTGGTTCTTATGTTAAATATAGTAGAAATTGGTTACAATCTTCTGGTATATATACTGGTAATCTTCCAAGAGGAATAGGAAAAGTAATTAATATTCAACCATTAGGAAAAGATACAAAACTTGCAGTAATACAATGGAATTATAAAGATATACCAGATAAAGTAAATATTAAGAATTTAATATTAGCTTCTAAAATAGAAAATGTTTAGAAGGTGATAATATGTCTAAAAATAAAGTAGCCCCTACTATTCAATATAAAAATGAAAAAGTATATACTCCAAATATAGATGATTATAATAATCATTTTTGGAGAAATAATTATTTAATAAGACTAACAACACAAGGAATACCATTTATTGTTAATGCTGATAATGAACAAGAGGCTATAGATTATATAATAGATTTTTGTGAAGAATATTTACCAGGATTAATAATGTCACAAAAAGATCAAGAAGAAGAAAAATATATAGATGAATATATTTGTGGTGGTAATCATTGTTTATATTTAAATGTAGGATATCACGAAATGACTATAAATAGAATATAATGGTGATACTATGAGTTTACATCCAAATATATTTAAAATATTAGAAGATAAGGGTGCGGAAATTATAAAATTTGACTATTATCCAGATAGAGGAAAAGTAAGTGGTAGAATGTGGGGTGGTGGTGCAGAATTAAAATTAGATGATACTATATATTATTTAAAATTATGGTGGCATGGTCCAGAAGACGACCCTGGAAAAGAAAAAATTAAAGAACAACTTTCAATTAATGGAATAGAATATAAAGATAAATATTATGATATATATTGGCATACATATATATCTGATCAAGGAATATTCTTACATCCTGAAGGATGGTTTTATAATAAACAATTAAGAGAAGAAATAGAAACTAAATTACCACATAGAACAAATTATAATTTTGAATATAATAAAGAAACTCCATGTAATACACTTTGCTTTATGGGATTTATAGAAATATTAAGTTTTACATAGGAGGAAGTATGTCTATATTTCAAAAAATAGATGAAGAAATTACAGATTGTCTTGAAACCACTTATATTGATAAATATGGATTAATAGCTATACTAGATGCACTAGAAGATATTTGTTATAAAAAAGGAGAACATTTAAGAGGTAATTGGCAAGATGAAAAAATGGGTAAGAATTGGGAAACTGTAGGATTTGAAATAGGTAAAATAGCTACAAAATTTAAGGGAACTGTAACATAAAAAAGATATAAAGGAGTAGTCAAAATGAATTATTATTTGCAGTTAGTTATTTTTTTAGCACTTGCTTCATATGCTTTTGCTACAGCTATTAGAATGGGAATTGGAACTTTTGGATGGGAAAAGTACTTTGACTTTAAACCGTTTAATTGTAAATTCTGTTTATCATTCTGGTTTGCGTTAGTAGCCCTAATAATATGTGGACAAAAGTTAATTGACAGTATATTATATGCTTTAGCATCTACATGCTTATGTCATTTTATGAAACTATATGAAGATAGATTAACTAAGAGTGAGATACCAAGAGAATAAACTATGGCATGGAAAAATGTACCATTAACAGATTTGGAAAAAGATGAATTATTAAAAGATATTTCTTGTTTATATCCAGAACTAATATCAATTAAATTGGTTGGAAGTTATGCAAGAAATGAACAAAGAATAATTCATAAAAAAGGATTAAAACAAGGAATATCGGATATAGATATTTTAATAGAATTTGGACCAGCAGAAAATATGAATTTTATTAGAAATAGAGATGATATGTGGCTTTGGAAGAAATGGAATTATAGTAGAAAATCAATAGAACCAGTGATTGATTTTTTATTTAAAGGATCATCTGGTGAACATAGAGATAGAATAATAAGAGGATTGGAAATACCTGAAGAAATAATATGTAGTAATTATTAATAGGAGATCATTATGGCCTATATTCACATAACAGATCAAATAGTATCAGAATTAATATATGAAGCAAAAAACAATATAAATTATGCAAATCAATATTGTAAGAGTAAAAAACTAGGCGAATTTATTATGGGATATGCTCAGTTGATATCATCAAGAAAGATACTAAATTTTATAGAAGAATATAAAAAAAGAAATGATATAAAATATTCAAATGATAATGAGATTGAAATTAATAAAACAAATAATAACTATGAAGAAACAATGAAATGGGTAAGAGATATATATTACAATATTGCTAATTGTGAAATATAACATCGGAGGCACTTATGCTTAGAATAAGAAATCAATATGGAGATTGGGTTGCAATTACAGATGGTGGATTTACAGAAGATTGGAATCCAAGAAATGCATGGTATAAGAGAGCTAAAGTATCACAACAAAGCCCATTTGCTAGAAAACAAGCAACACCACAGGTTGTTTGTGAACAAAACAGAGCTAATTGTTTAAGAAGCATGAATCAAAATGCAGCTATTAATGCTAAGTTAGGTATAAATGGACCAGTTAGCAATAATGTACAAATTAATAAATGTTATGATGATTATGATCAATGTATGAAAAATAGAATAGCATCTAATTATCCAGTACAGCCCTTTGAAATTGATCCGCTTGATGCGATGGCTCTTTCAAGAGAGATAACGTTTGAATAATTGACTTATAATTTTTATTAGGGTAAGTTAAGCCAAGCCCTACTTACCAGGAGGGTCTAAGAGTATGTAGCTTATGCCTATAGACCCTCTTTTCTTTACTCTTGATTAGACTCTTCAGCCCTAAGCTTCTTACGTTTTTTCGCGGAAATCCTGGGTCTGAGATAAGGATTAATCATTTTAGCTTCAAGAATAGAAATATCTTCTTTATTCTGTTTTATCATCTGTTGATTCTGTTTCATCTTCATTTTCTTCTGTTTTATTTTTTCCTCTTCTAATTATACGGCCACCTTCTCTATATGGCATGAAATCGTGTAATACACAATCCTCTACATAACAATCCATTGTACCATCAGGATATCCTCCACAGCAATCAAAACATTTACCAATTATAGCTTGACGTGCAGATAAGCTACCTCCATTTAAATATATTATATATTCTTTTCTTCCACGATTTCTAGGCCATTCTTCTATTCTCTTTAATGTATTCAATTTTAACTCTATAATCTGTTCATCTGTTAACCTTTCATCTTTCATTCTCTCTTTAATTTGTTCTCTTAATTCTTCATCTGATAGCTCTTTTGCATCTGTTTCTATTATATGATCTTCAAGTTTTTGTAATGATTCTTCCTCACTAACAATTATATCTGTCTCTGTTTCACCTTCTGGAAGCATTGCTAATAATTTCTTTTTAGTTTCTTCATAATCTGATTCTACTGACATAATAACTCCATAAATTATTTACTGTACCAACTTAGGTCTTACTATCTTGCTTTCACTCTGTTCAATCGCTTTTGATATTACATCATCTTTAAATAGTTCAGCATATAAATCATAATATAAATCAACATTATTCATAGGAGTAACTGAAATCATTGTTTGGTTTTCACTAATTGCTTGAAGTTGATCAATTCTCCATGCTTTCTTTAGTAGAACATAAGCAGCTTCTTTATCAATGTCACCATTTATATATGAAAGTCTAGAAGCTATTTGTCTGCCGGATGCCAAATAAAATAATATCACTTTATCATCATTTATATCAATTAAATTAGTCATCTTTATTCTCCTTTTTAATTAATTCAATAATATATTCAACTGATTTTTTAATTACTATTTCATCACGACTCTTGGAGAAAAATCTACCATGCCATATAAGACTCAATACAAGATGTTTTATTTGTGCCAAGGTATATTGTGATAATATCATTACATTACTTTTAATTTATAACTTTTGCCAATATTATATCCTAATTGAAAACATTCCCACCAATCATGATAATCTACTTCAGCTTCTAAATTTATTCCTTCTTTAAGAGCATATATAGTAAAAGCATCCCACAATGCAGCCTTTTCTTTTTGTTCTTCCAATGCATTCATATTATTACCCTACCTTTTAGGAAGAGTTTGAGTAGATGAATTTTGCTGAATCATTATATCCCTTTGTTGTTCATTAATATATTCCTGTTTTATCGCATTTTCAATAGTATCTGATTTCTTACCATTATCTTGAGATTTATTAATTATAGTAACTTTTTTTGAAATTTCACTAGCATTTTCAGCATACAAATAAAATGGAATAAAACCTAACATTGAAACAATTAATCCTCTTACAATAAATCTTTTCATGATACCCTCCTATTTATTTTTTATATGATACTATACTTAAAATCTCCAAAATTAATAATCATCATACCTTTTTTAAACAATGTCAATCTTGTTAAATAATTTAATGCTTCAGTAGGTAATGGAATTATACGTTCTATATAAATTTCATTTCCACTATATATGATATCCTGATTACAATGGATGTAATCCTTATTTCTAAATTCAGTATATATTAAATCATATTTAACCATCTTTGGATTATAAATACTAATGATCATATAAAGACCACTTGTATTGGCAGTAGTTAATTTATATTCTTTAAATAGATCAAGATATTCATTATCTATTTGATATTTTCCTTTCTTAAATTGTTTTAATAATACGAATGAAGCTGTTAATTTATCATCATCAGAAGTAACCATATCAATACGATAATTTTTAGATAAATCACCACTTTTATCTATTATTGTAATATTAGGAGCACATGCATAAAGAGATATTAATATTAATAACGTTAACATATATTTCATTTTATTTACCCCATCTTTGTTTTTCAATTTCATCTATAGATGGATGATATCCACAATGTATACAAAGCCATACTTCCTCAAAATCTATTAATCTAAATAAAACCCCATTTGGAATATTACAATTAGAGCAATGATAGCTTTTACGTTTGTGATTCAAAACATTGATAGCATGATCAAATGTCATACAATCAGAACAAAGAGAACGACTGTTAACATTACATTTTTTATGACAACGAAAGCAAACACCGTTTTTCATTATTACCTCAATTAATTATTTGGTTCAAATAATTTATCAATAGGAAAATTATTCTTTATTCTCTTAAAAAGAATAATATAGTCTATGTTTTTTATTCTAGACCATTCAGCCATAGTATGAATTTCTCCATTATAAGTAATTAAACGATTACTTCTTGTATTATTATTTTGTTCTAACCTTGTAGCCCATTTACAATTTTCTGGTGAATATCCCTCATTATTATTCTTACGATCTATTTCTAGTTTATCATTATATCCATTTTTTATTGACCAATTATAAAAATATAAGAAATCTTTTTTCCATTCATCACAAACTATTATTCCTTTTAAACTATAATTTTTATATGGTTTATGATTATTAACATTTCTACATCTATTATTCATAGATGTCCATATTTTATATAATCTAGTATTTGTCATTTTATGTTTTAATTTTATACATCCACAACTATTAGTATATCCTCTAGCTAAATTATTTCCTATAATATTTTTTATTTTGCCACAATCACATTCACATTTATAATATATATATCCTCTATAATCCATTCCCATCAATTTCAATACTAATAATTTACCGTATCTTTTTCCTGATAAATTATTTTTTATATTAATAGGATAGAATATTTTATTATTATTTATATTCATATTATTTATATTAATATCAAGGGAGAGAAAAATATCTCTCCCTTGATTAAACAATTATTATTTAGAAATTGTGGTTGTTGGATTAGACAAAAAGCTTGCGTTTATAAATGGATTTCCTTTTCTTCCTGCTTCTCCCCAAACTCCACCTACACCGATAACAGCAGCACCAGCTTGTGTCTGTTGACCATCCGATATATTCACATGTGTATAACCAAGAGATGCTCCAAATGCTTTTGTTTTTACTACTTTCTGTACACCTTGTCCTGTTAATAAAACTGAATTACAGTTTGGGATACGCAAACCATTCAAGCCTATCCTTGCAATTAATGACCAGCTATCAGCTAAAGTATCTGTAACTCTAGCTAAATCAGAACCAATAGGCTTAACTGTTACTGGATGCGGCAAATTATCTGTAAAAACATTATAAACAAATGCCATTGTCGCAGTATCAGGAACATTTTTAATCTTTTGAGTAGTTCCTGTCCAGTTATGAAAATTTGCATCTATGCCTAAACTTTCATACCAATGTTTATCAACAGGAGTTAACATAGCAACTAATTCCTTCTTTGTAAAAATAGTTCCACTTGGAAACATATCAGTAATAGAAATATAGTTGCCATCTTTTGAATCATTCAAAAATTCGTTAGGAGCAATTGGATAAGTAGCAGTACCGGGAATAGGATAATTTCTTGGAACAACAGAACCTTGATAAGTTACATCTGATATTCCTGCTCCAAAAGCACTTGATTGTGTTTGAAGACTTGTACCAGAACCATATCCACCATCAACGGCTAATGCCATTGAAGATAGAGCTAAACACAGCAGAGAAACAATTACAGCTATTTTCATATTTTCACCCTCCTTATAGGGATAGAGGAAGTAGAATAAAAAATCCTACTTCCTCATATTTATAATAAAGATTTAATTAATTATGTTTTGTTATCCCTGCATAAGCACTACCACCTTGAGTAGCAAAAGAAAATCCACTACTGAGATTAATTGTACCACCATTGGAAACTGCGGCTGAATAAACATTCTGATTAACACCACTACCAGTAGAAGATACACCCGCGCTTGACTGGTTTACAGCACTAACAAAACTACCACCAAAATGACCAAAAGTCATTGAACCTACTGCCACATTAGAAACAGCACTAATTGAATAATTGGTATCGGCAGCAAAAGACACTCCAACCATTAACATAACCATTGCGATTGCGATAACTAAAGTCTTCATTGTGTAACTCCTTCTTTAATTTTTTTAGTACCTTCATACGAAGTGTACTTTACTACATGTTCTATTCTTGTTTCTTACTACATTTACTTCTGCTACAATTCTTATTTTCTGATTCACCCCCTTTATTAATTATCTTCCTTGAATTATTTCTCTTCATCCTGAAGAGTTTTTGGTCTTCATAATACTTTACAGATTTCTTTTGAAGACCAATCTTTAATTTCTTCTATAGTTACTTTAGTGACATATTGTGAATAATCAGCACCAAAATAAATATGTACATTATCACTTGTATAAAGAATAACTTTTTGGCTAAATTTAGTGTTTTCAAGATATTTAAATTCTTCTTTAGATATAAAAAATTCCATTATTTACCTTCCTCAAATATTTTTCTTAATTTATCTATTCTATAATAATTATTGTTTAATAATTAAAATATCTTCTCTAGTGTTTCTAAATGGTAATAACGCTGTTTGTGGTAAAAGATATGTATCATATCCTTTAGTTCTGAATGTATGTAATATAGACATGATATTAATATCATCCATTTCTTCTTCATTATAACCTTCAAATTTATCTTTATAAAAACGCTTGGCCTTATCTACATTCGGAATATCGCTTATTAACAGTTTTCCACTATTTTTAAGTAATAATAATGCAGCTTCTATAAAATCAAGTATTTTTGAATTACCCAAAATTTCATATTCATAGAACACATGTTGCAAAACTGAATTAACAATTATTATGTCCATTTGTGGAAATATAGAATTTGGTGGTGGAGCAAAATCATCTGGAAACTTACCAGGAACTTTGTGTATCTTTCTAGGTAAATCTTTTTTAAGTATATAATCATTAATTTCAATTTGGCTTAAAACTTCTTGTGAATCTACCAACCATAACGAACTTCTTTGATTTAATTCTTTTCTTATGTATAATGATTTATCAATAAAACTAGAATTATAATTGATTATTTCATATACTAATTTTCCACAACCACAGCCAACATCTAACACTTCATGACCAGCACCATACCATTGTGTTTCTTCTATAATAGATTTTAGTATATAATGTTCAAAACCTTCTCTCTTTTCATCTGGAAAACCTATCTTCTCTGCCTGAGAAAGAGAATTATCATTTGCCATTATTTTAAAATCATTGTATTTCAATCGTCTAAATCTACTATTATCTTCCATATTATTTTTTACCTTTATTCCATTTATGATTATATGTTTTTGGTAATACATTCTTTTTATTTGATATCTCTTTTTTGCTACTTTTACTTGTATTCTTTTCTACTTTTTTGAATTGTTTCTTTTTTATAATTGATTTTTCCATTTTACCACTAGACTTACCAGAAATCGTCACCTTTTCATGAGGGGCTTCCTTTTGTCCAGAATTACCTCCTGGGCCTTTTTTCTTACCTGTAGGAGATAACTCTTTTACCCTTTCACCATCAAAGCCTATGGTTCCTTGAGAAAGCCCCTTAATCAAATTATCAATGAAAATAGAAATAGCTCTACATCTTGTTAGCTTATTTGCAATTTTACTACAATTAACAAGACAGGCTTTTACATACATAGTGTGTCCCTTTTTTCCAGGACATTTTACCTTGTCTGTTTCTGATATTATATTTAAATTTTCAACTAAATCTATAAGATCATTTTTTTCTGATTCTGAATCAAACATATGACACTCCTATAGTAACCTAATTTGTTACATAACAGAATTTAAATAAATCTATTCTGTCTTCTCAGGAGCAGATTTCTCTTCTTTTTTAACTACTTTCTTAAATTTATCTATTTTCTTTACATCTTTCTTTACATTCTTCTTTATATCTTTCTTAACATTTTTATTTGCATTCTTTTTTCCAGGTTTTGGCCCTCTTTTAGCTCCTTTATATGGACCTACCTTTACTCCTGGTTTCCTGCCTCTTTTTGCACCAATTGGAGTTTTTTCTAAATCAATTAAAATTCCACCAATTAATAATTCACCTTCTACATCTGCATCTGAATTAAAACTACCTAACACTTCTTCTAACTGTCCTACTTTCATTGTAAATCCTCCTATTTATTTTTTTACTACAATTTAATTCTATCTGTTTGTTTATCTTTACTATAATCCTTATAAAATATATATATAATATCTTTTAGAATTTCGGCACCAGAACTTGTTATATTTATAAAAATTATATCTCTTCCATCTTTTGTTTCAAAGAATTTATTTATTTCATATATATATTTATCAGGACTATCATAATCACTTCTATTAAAAATTTTACATTGTATTATCATGATTATTATTCCTCTTTTTCATTCTGTCCAGTTTTATAGAAAATATAAATTGTATCAAAGGGCTTTATAATTTTATCTTTCTCTAAAAAAGCTGGAACACTTGTAATTTGAATTGTGATAATACGCTTATTCTCTAAAAATTGATTTAATTGTTCTTCATTATCCTTTACATTTGAATCATAAGACTTTCTGAATATCTTGCATTTTACCATGTTATTATTCCTCTTCTTGAAATAGAATAAAAGAAGGTTTAACAGTTCCTATCTCTTTTTTGATATTAACTTGTCTAAAAAATTCATTCACTCTTTTATCAAATATAATATCTTTAGCTTTTATTGGAGTTTCAAACCTTATTCCTTCAAGTTTTCTTGCTCTACTTAAAGCTACATATAATTGTCCGTGAGCAAACATACCCCATCCAGAATCTATATTAATATTATCAAAAGTTTTGCCTTGTGATTTATGAACAGTAACAGCCCAAGATAATCTAATTGGATATTGCTCAAATGTTCCAATTACCCTTGCATCTATTTCACCAGTATTTTCTTCAATGCCTGTATTTACATTCTTTCTTGAAAAAACATATTCAATCTTCTCCCACATAAACTTTTCTATATAAAATTCTCTACCATCTTCAAACTTAACACAAATACCTTCATTATCTAAATAAGTAACTATTCCTATACTTCCATTAACCCATCTCTTTAATGGCGTATCATTTCTTATCATCATTACTTGAGAACCCTTTTTTAATACAAGAATTTCATCTGTAGGATAAGATGCTTTATCGAATTGATTAGTAATTTCTGCAATATATTCAAATTCAGGTTCTTGTATTGCGTCCAGATGCATTTGATTTATTTCATTTGCTTTAGCATTGGTAGCTGTAAGGTATATAGATAATTTTTGTTTCTTTTCTTCTTCTTCATCTATTCTATCATAAAAGCATTTTATATTAAGTTTATTTAAATCTCCAACTCCAACTTTATTTTCACGTATCTTGTTTAACAATTCTATAAAAACAGGATCATCTTGTCTAAATATCTTAGTAAGTTCTACCATCTTTAAATCTATTTCTTTCATAACTTTAGCATCAAAGAAAAATGGACTTCTATACATCTTATCAAAATATCCTCTTAATTGATTTTCCACAACAGGAGATAATTGAAAAAGATCACCTATCATAACTATTTGTATTCCACCAAATGGAACATCTTTTTTAAAATTATTTAATCTTAATGATATATCTATGGCATCTAATAAATCTGCCCTAACCATAGATACTTCATCTATCACTAATGTTTTAATAGTCGTAAATATATTATGTTTATCTGATATGTAATGTATTTTATTTTTATCAATAAATGTAATAGGAAATTGAAAGAAACTATGTATTGTTTGTCCTTTTACATTTATACTTGCTATTCCAGTAGGAGCTAATACAACTATATTCTTTTTTGTGTTCTCCCTAAAATATTTAAGAAATGTTGATTTACCACAACCAGCCTTACCAGTTATAAACACATGTTGTTTAGAGTTTTCTATTAAATCAAATGTTTTCTTAAATTCATCTGTTAATTTAAAGTCCTTTACTTCTGAAGATAATGGTTCTATTTTAGGAACAAGATATCTTCTGTTTTCTATATCTAACATCATATCATCTAAATTACCATCAATATACTTATCTTCTCTATATTGTTTATCAGGATATTCTCTATCCTTATTTCCTTTAAAGTATTTACTAAAATCAACCATTTTATATATTCCTTTTAATTATTCTTTTACTATAATGTTTTCAACTATAGGTACTTCTTTAACAAGCTTAGGGACTTGTTTTCTTTTACCTTTAGTTTTTCCTTTATTATATTCTTCCCATTCCTTTTCAAATTCTTCTGTATTAAACTCCATTTCAAATTCAGTGTCTACCACAATTAAATCTTTATACTCAGCATCAAAATCAAGGAGAAATCTCTCGAAATCATTATCATGTTTTAATGGATCATAAATATATAAAAACTTACGTTTAATAGTTTCATCTGTTTCACTCTCATTTTCAGTAACTATAAAGAAACGAGAAGATTGTTCATCAATCGGTCTTTTATAATACACAACAAAAATAATCATCTTTTAAAACTCCTATGTGTATACTGTTGTTATTTTTATTTCTCTTATATTATATCCTATTATAGCAACTGGTTCACCATATTTATTATCAAAATCTTCCTTTAACATCCACTGTATATTAGTATATTTTAAACCTGTTCCTTCTGGTCCATGTATATATAATTTAAAATACTTGTTATCAGGAGTTCTATCTATTATTTCTACTTCATATAAATCACCTTCAAAAAGATGTAACCATTTATTAGGCTCTTTTTTGTATTCAGTTTTTGTTATTTCTTTATTTATTTTATTAAAAGGCCACATTTAAAAACCTCCTATGGTAAATCTTCTGATCTAAAGAATAAAGATAGAAATAAAGTAGACATTACAAATGTAAATAAAAATACAACTATACATAATGATATACATCCTATATAATACAATACTTTTTTAAATATTATTAAGAACATAACAATTCAGCTTCTTTTACCTTATTTTTTATCTTCTTTGTATCCATTCTTCCTATATATGGATTATCACCTATAGCTGATTTTATATCTTTTAAACATATAAGTAATGTAAATAATTTTTTAGATGTTTCTATCTGAAGGTTAAATAGTTTATTATAATCATCTATTGTTGGTTCTGTTATATGATCTAATTTTCTCACTATATTTATTCCTTATAAAATATGCTTTTATCAAATGCAACATTTTGTGGTTTGATATCTAACTTCCTCATTATTTCTTTAAATTTATCAAATGTAATATTTGGTTTTACAAACTTAACAGTTCCCATTTTATTAATATATATTCCTTGTTTCCTTATCGTCTTAACCATATTTTTATCAAAGATAACTCTTCTTATATCAAACATCTTAAAATTATTAGAATAATCAGAAATATTGATTAGTTTTTGATACGTTTCATTTATATTAAATAATACAGTATTTCTTGTATTTATATCAGTAGATGATATAAAATCTAATAATTCTATCTTTCCACTACATATACTTTTAAATAAATTAATGAGCAATTCAACTTCTTCTTTCTGTTCTAATCTTATTTCTATGGCTGCATAATATGGATTCTTTATTTTTTTTGCTTTCATCTTTGATACCCCACTTCAGAAAATTCATAACTATTATATAATCATTAAACATTATGATTCATAATAGCTTATAGGGGTTAATATACCTTTTTGATACTTCTTTGTCAAGACTTTTTTTAACCTACTCTCCCAAGGGTCTACAAGGAATTTTATCAAAAGGTTTCTTTATAGGTTATTTCTTTAAATTTTTCTCAAAAAGGCCGGTTTCCGCACTTGTACTATAGGGTATATATTATATATATTAATTCTATCTATTGGTCTCGTGAGGAAACCGTTTTATCCTCTACTGGCACTAGCCTACAGAGACACAAGATACAAAAAATAAGTTCTTTTTGGTTCAAAATGGCCTTTTTTTACTAAATACAAATCTATATTTAAAACTCTATATAAAAGACTATCTAAGTAAGATAGATAGATAATTGACCTATCATAGATTCTTTTCATTAAATAGATTATCAATACTCCAAAACCACGTTCATGTAGCCTTTGATACCATATATTATTAATAGATATCTTTTTCACGTTTCATCCCTCAAATTCATAATCCTTGTCCCAGGAATAGGGGAAAATCTTGAATAAATCCATATACTTAGTATTAATTTCAAACCTATGACTCATTTTATTCATCTTCTTTTCGACATTTTTGTCATTCTCCATAACCGGCTTCACAGTGGAGGACATAAATTCTATCTTTTTTAGTATATTTAATATAATCATCTCTTCTATATATCTTGAAACAGCAGTTTCAGACATTCCCAATAACTCAGAGATTTCTTTTTGATTAATATCACTATTCTTATGTATAGCTCTAATTATCATTAACCTTATGGTTGGAATATTATCTTTTATTATTCTATATACAATATTCAATGAATTTTGTTTATTTCCAATTATATGATAAAGACTAGTATATAAAGCATTAAGTTGTTGAACAAATCTTATTGATTCAGATAAACCAATATTCATTGGTTGTTCTATTTCTTTAGTGTATCTATCTCTTATAGCAGGAGTTTTTAATACCATTAATAATTTAGATAAATTATATATCCTATGATCACTTATTATTTCTTTTGGTGTTCCACAATTATCAATAAACTCTTTTACTGCATCTTGCATACTCTGTTTGCCTTTTGATTGTTTATTTATAGTTGAATTTATTAAATCAAAGAAATCTTCACCATGAACCATAGGTTCTAATTTAAACATTATAAATCTTTCACCTAAATCTGATTCTAACATTACAGTCATTTCTGTAGAAGGTGTAATATTTACTATCATTCCAAACTTAATATTATCAAAAGACTTTATTCCTGCTCCTGAAGATTTTACAAGAGAACCATCGAATGCTTGTCTTAATTGTGATAATATTACTTTTCGTTCTAATGGATTTGCTGAGAATATAGTAGAACCATCTTTTACTAAAACTACTTTATTATTCAATTTTGGTAATAACGATGCTTCTTTTTTATCTTCAGTATCTTTTTTCTTTAATCCAGATACTAATGATTTTGTTCCTATTATATCTATATCTATTGTTTCATCACATCTATCAAGAGTAGTTAACATTTTAGACTTACCACTTGAAGGAGCACCAATCACCATTAACCATACTGGAACTGTATCTAATCTATTTGCTATTATAGTAGCTAATATAACCTTTAGAAAATCAGGATCATGTTCTAAGTAGAAATATTTATCGAATATATGCTTCATCTTATCAAATGTTATTGTTTTTTTGGACATTATTACTTATTCCAAATATTATCTATATCTTTATATACTTCCATTTCATTAATAATGATATGATTTTCTGGAATAGTATTTAATCTGTACTTAGCAACAATATCTTTATAATTAACTCTATCACTCATTTCCATTAATAAAGTTATGTCACTTGATACCATTAATAGACCAGTTACTACACCCATAGCAAATTCATTATTTTTTGTTTTTTCACTCTTACCTTTTATTTGAATATAATTCCTAACTGTAGCACAATAGAATCTTAATTTAGCTTCAAGTGACATTTCCATTTCGTTTCTCCTTTTCTATTATTTTATGATATAAATTTGTGTGCTTTATTTTCTTTACTTTTACATTGTGATACTTTTAAATTCTTTTCAGTTATTGCTCTAGATGAAAAATTTATATATTTTCTTAAATGAACATAATTTGTTTTACTCATAGCTTTAATGTGTCGTATAACTATTTCACTATCAGTTATTATTTCATCTCCATCGTGAGACATTATAGTGGCAAGCATAAATGCTAAATGTTCGGCTTCATTATTAGTAATATTATAATCCAAATGTAACACTAATCTTCCACCATTTTCTTTATAAATAGAACATCCAGAACATTTCTTTTTCTCGCTCCAAGCAGAACCATCACACCAAATTTTCATTTACTTTCCTTTCATTCTATTTATATATTCTTGTTGTTTAACCTTATCATAATAATTATTTATATCTAATAATATTTCATATTCTTCTTTTGTTAAAACACATATTATATATCCATCTTTTATATCTAAATCATAATCTTTTTTTAATTCATCTGTTTCATGTCTAGATAATCCAACAACAAGTCTTTTTGAAATCATATTTACCTCCAATATTTTATAATTCAGATTTCTTTAATTTATCTAAAAAATCTCTGATATGATAATTATACATTCTAAATGGAGCCTTAACATTTTGTGGATCATGTTCAAAATTTCTAATTTCTAAACCATGTAATTTGAGATTATTTACTAATTCTTCTGTTAATCTATCTAATTCTTTTTCTGTAAACATTATTACTTTCATTTTAATCACCTTTTGTTATATAATTAATTATCGTAAATTGTGGTTGTCCATCATTTAAATTATCTATAGCAAGATGCATTAACCAAAATGTATTTGATAGCATATCAATTAACATAGAATATGAATATGTTTCTATTATTTCTATTTTTTCTTCTTCTTTAGATATAAGATAATCTAAATCACCAATTGTACAAAAACAATCTACTGAAGATGGACCTTTCCCTCCATCTGGGTTTCCTATCATTTGTGCAAAATAATTCCATTGTTCTTGTGTTGTTTTATAACCAGTTTCTTCTTCAAACTCCCTACATATAGATTGAATAGAAGTTTCATTATATTTTATTTTTCCACCGATTGCATTAAGTTTACCTTTTTGCCATTCTGGTTTTATTTTTCTTATTAATGCTACTTTTTGTTTATCTTTAGAAAACATAAAACCAATAGTATATCTCATTATTATTCCTCCAATAACATTTTTAATACAAAAGCATGTCCCATTTTTCTTGTTGGATCATTAATTACTTCTTCCATTGTTTTACTAAATAACTGATCTATTTGATATCCATCATAATCCCAAAGAGCAATATCTCTCTCCTTGTGTAATTGCTGTAACATTCTAAACGCTTCTGTCTTAACTACAGCTTTAGAATAAAGTGGAATATAGATTTTCTTTCTCGCTTCGATGTACCCTAACCTTTCTCCTGCCCACCATGCATAGAGGGGCTTAATTTGCTTACCCATAGGATATCTATGTGCCTTTATGTCGTTCCAGCCTGAATAAGCCCACTTCCAGTAAGCTTCATTTGGCAAGCCACCTGTACTATGATCTACATATACTTTGCTAAACTGCCAACCATTCTCCATAGTAACCGAAATAATATCATCATATAAATCAACTGGTCCTAAAACAAATGGAGATAATTTAATTTGCCAATCAGATGTATTATGAGAAGTTGTATTAATAATAGTATAATGTTTTGGATATCTATTTTTATCATGTGGACCAATTACTATTATATTATGTGACATAATTAATCCTTTTTAATATCTAATTCCATGAACATAGTCATACGTAAGTATTATGGCAGAATCTTCTTCTAGTCTTGATTTAATATTTAATGTTTCACTCTCACCATAACATAAATTATCAATAATATCATAATCACCAGCACTTACAATATCAGTATTTTCTAATCCATTAATAGACCTACATGCTATAGCTACATCATCGTGTACTAAATCTGAAGGAAATATTATTGGTATATTTTGTACCATATTATTATCTAAGTATTTCATAAACATTATATATTTCATAATTAGCCTTTCTCAGCAAATGGGCAATAACCAAAATTAATATCTTTATTAGCACGAATAACATGAAAACTATCCCACATTTGCCACATTGAACACTTGGAAGCAATACACTTTCTTTTAAATGCAACTCGTTGACCTTCATTACCATATTCAAAAGAAGGATGTATTTCATTTATTTTATTACTTCCATTTTTTATATATGCTGAAACTTGGATAGCATACATTTCACTTATAGTACAGGCACATTTTTTAGCTTCTTCTTCTGTTATAAGCATTTTTATTCCTCTATATGTAAAACTTTTTTTATTTCAATCCAATATGAATTAGGATCATAAACTATAGGAAGATAAATATTTTCTCCCCACCTGTATACATAACATCTTTCAATAGTAGAGATAGACTTTATTATATGATCAAGCCTTCCCTTATTATTAGATTTAATCGCTTTTATTCCTTCATTAAGAAGTATTTCTTGCATCTCTTCATATTTCATAATTATTACTCCAAATATATATATTTCATAATTTCATCATAAACATATTTATGTCCATCTATATTAAGATGGATTTTATCTTCATGTACTAAATGAAACAATTCTTCTTTAAACATATCAATAAAATATAAATCTCCAAATATATCTTTAATAATTTTATTTGCTATAGACATTAAATCATATCTCCAATCATCTTTTGGTAAATAATTAATTCCAATAAATATCTTCTTAATAGATTTTATTTTATCTAATACATAACGAGCTATTTTACAACTTTCTATAAATTCATCTTCTGTCATATATGCAGAATTACCTATTTTTTCCTTATATCTTTGTATAGTCCCACCAAAATAAATTGTTTCTATATTTTGTTTATTTATAGAATTATATATATTGTTTAACCATCCCATCTTCTCATTTTTATTATGAGGAATTAATTCAGCACATCCAGCATGAATAATAATAATTGAATTTTTTTCTATTTGCCATTTTCTTAACATGACTATACATGCTATGATAGGATTATCTGGATATGTATATTCATATACTATATAATCTTTTGAAAGTAATTTAATATATGTTAAATCTGTTGCTGATAACATATATGATGAAGCAAGTGAATTACCAACAATATAAAAATTCATTTTTATATTTCATTATTTCTTTTTAATTTATAAAACTTAAGCAATAATGCTAAACAAAATTTCTCTGCTTCTGATCTATTTTTAGCGAATATGAAATGAATATTATATCTTAACGTTAAGCTTATAATTGATCCAAACACAGCATTCCAATTAATTTGTACCACTCTATGAACAAAGGGTTTAACCGTATTTTCCTTTTTACCCTTTGGATTACTTCCAATTATACAAGAACTTGCTACTTCTTCCAATGTTCCTTCAACAATTATAAATCTAAAGAGTATATTCTTTTCTTTCATTCTTTTTAATTCTGCTTTAAACTCTTCCCTCCTATTGGAAATACTTCCAAGAAAATCAAGAATATTTTTACGTTCTATAATTATGTCTTTCTCAAAACCACGAATAGAATAATCTCCTTCGGAAAGCGTAATTCTTGTTATTGTTAATCCCTTTGGAGGATTACTTAAAAAGAAGGGTAGCTGTTCTCGTGTATCAACTTCAATTATAAAATCACTAGGATATTCTTCTTGTTTGGGTTTTTTAATCATTATCTGCAACCATATCTTTCCATATTAAAAATAAAATAATTGAAGCTTCCCACATAATAGAAATGTCAAATTTATCTCCCTTCAACCAATCTATTGTTGCCATAATTATCCATATTGGAAACATTAAAAATAAAACAAGAGGAAATTTAATAATATCAACTAATATAAAAAGTAACAAGAATGGAGAACTTAAAATATAAATTAGTATTCTTTTATATGATTTCTTCATAATATTATCCTATTATAATTAAAATGCAAATCCTAATCCTAATCCGGCACCTTTATTATATATGATTAATCCTGTTTTTATCCCTATAGTCCCATATTGAAAATAATTCCTATATGGATTAGGTAGTACATAAGATACTCCAATGTGTCCTAAAGAAGATATAGCAAAATAAGTATTTACTCTTCCAACAGTCGGATGTTTAGAGATGAATGGATTGATTTCATGATGTTCACTTGGTCGTTTAGCAATTATTAAACTCTGATGCCAATCAATTAAATTCAACAATTGATATGTTCCTTCTAATATAATATCCTTTTTACCAGGATCAGAAAAAAGATTATATTTCTTCGGAACATCAAGCATGTTAAATGAATATACATTACCAATGAATATAAATAATACAAATATTAAAATTATAATTGAAGGTATTTTTTTCATCTTCAATTCTCCTTTTATTATTCTTTTATTTTCTTTTCTTCCTCTTTCTTTCCTACTTTCTTAACAGTTGAAACAACTAAATATCCAGAAAGAACCAAAAATGTTCCAACAAGTCCAAATGTAAATGATTTTAACCACCTTTTAATTTTCATTTTCACTACTCCTTTTTATTTTATTTATATTACATTATTGATGCCACATTTTAATATCTATATCTTGATCAAATAAAGTACAACCTAATTTCAATAACCTTATTCTTATTGCATCTCTTATATTAGATTCAAATGTAGAATAATCTTGTTGTTCTTTTAATTTACTTTCTATTACTTTACACAAATCTTCATCAATTTTAACTATAAATAATCTTTCCATAATATATCTCCTTATTCTATTTATATTATATATTATCTATAAAATGGTCTTTTCTTTTTACTAAACTGTATTTTACCTGGATCATCTTTATGTTTAATTGCATATAAACATTGTTTACATGTTACCTTATTAATATCTGTTGTCGATTCTTTATTTGGATTATATTTATTATCGCGTATCCCGCATTCATAAAATCGTGAAATATTTTCATATTGAATCATATGAATTTTTGGAATAAATACACTTACTCCCTGAATCTTCTCATTTTTATCTGACATTCTAATCACACTGAAACTAAAACTTTTCGTACAGTAATTTTTTCATCATTTAAATAATAACCTAAATCAAAAAATGCATGTTTAATTGCTTTATGAATCATGGATTCTAACATTAAAGGTACTCCATTTCTTTTTTCCAGAAATTCTATTCTCTTACATTCATCATCGTCAATTTTAACAAGAAATTCGCTCATCTTATTATCCTCCTATGTCGTAAATCCTCTCTTTTTAACTATTCCGCATTTTCTTACAGGAATTACCCTGAACGCCTTTTCATTCCATGTTGTTATTGTCCCATCAGAAAGAATAATATCAACTGTAGTCAAGTATGTTTGTTTTAATTTATCATCCCAAATCTCTATCTCATTAATCTTATATTCAGTTAACTCCAATAGAATAATAGTAGGAAATGCTAGTTGAAAACCATGTTCAATAAAATACTTATCAAATGAATATTTAAATAAGGTTCTTCTAAAAATAGAATCAATTATTGTACCCATCACTTGTCCATCGAATGAAATATCTTTCATAAACGAAATTTTCTTTGTCATTTTAAAGCCATCCTTTTTACAAATTTATCATTTTCTAGATATTTCTTACCTTTATCTGTTATTACTGTTTTATATAAATTAGTAACAGGAAAGAATATTGTCTTAATAAGATATTTACTTAATAATGAATTTATAATTGATAATGAAACACGCTTACCATTTAAATGAAAATAATAATGTTTATTACTAAGTTTACTATCAAAACATAAATATTCTTCTGTATGATTTAAGGTTAATAATACAAATAATTGTGCTTCGGATAACCGTTTTTCTTTCATCTACTTTTCCTTCTTTTCTGTTCGTGTCCATGTTGATGTTCTATTACTAGACATTTTATGTTCACCTGTACATTCATTTACATAAGGAGAATATATTTTTTCACATAATGGGCACATCCAACCAAATTTTAAATTATCTATTACAAAATTCATATTAAGAGTAATATCATATTGCTTTTTCTTATTCTTTTTACTTATTATTTTCTTTTTCATTTTTATTCTCCTTTCTAAGTACTCCAATTTTATATTTTGGCCTTAATAATAAAAGTTTGACATCTCTATTTTTAAAAATAACTTCTTTAAAATACCATTCAAAATGAACCTCCATCTCATGAGATAATTCCTTAGAAGGGATAACTACAATAACATCTCCATCTTCAACTTTTAATATAGATATATCTTTTAATAGCTCAACATTATAGCTTTCTTTATTTACTATTTTCTTTTTCATTATTTATCTCCTTTCTAATTGGTCCTTCACATTCATTTACATCTTCATATAATCTACAATATGCAGGTATTCCTGGTAATTCCCATATCCAAACACATGCACTACATTTTATAAAATCAATTATTTTATTTTTAAGAATAATCTCCATGTAATATTCCTAATTCTTCTAACATCAATATAAATTGTTTTGCTTTCCACTCCCAATATTTATCTTCATCTCTTATTATATCTAATATTTCATCTTCAGTATAAGGATGATTTCTTATATCTTTTAGAAAAGTAGCCATATCTTTAATTAATCCTATCTCACTCAATTGGAGTCCTCACTTTAGTCCAATAAATAGGACGATAAACATGTTCACCATTTTTATTCCACCAATTTCCTTTTGAACCTCCAATTTTAGCATAAGAATATATTTCAATACTACTATCCTCATGACATACTAAATAATATCCATATTCTTTTGGTTCTTCTTGAGATGTTAATTTCCATATAATAGTTTCTAATATTTCTATTGACATATTATCTCCTATCCTATATCTAAAATCTCTTTATTGGTTGATATGTAAATAATCCAGCTTTATTATATCTTTCTTCTCCAAATAATTCTATAAATCTTTCCTTAAGAGCACAATTAATAAAAGCTACCTTAACATTAACAATATTATCAGTATCTATAAATATTTTATCATATTCTTCTTGTGTTAATTCAATATACTTTACTATTTTTTCTTTATCGTCATAAACATTAACATAATTATACATCATTTTTTATCTCCTATTCTGCATCTAAAGCTTCTTTTAATGTTTTAAAATATCTGCGATTAACAAATACAGATTTATTTTTATTTTTTAAGAAAAGTTTTCTCCCGCTAACCCACATTCCATGACTGAGATACCATATACGAATGTCTCCTTTAATAAAACTATCTTTTGTCATATTAAGTTTATCTATTATTGTCCACCCTTTTGATTTGGCATATTCAGCTAAATCTCTATCTTCCCTATTGAATAATATAGTCCTGCCTTTTACATTCAAAAATTTATTGATTGCTTTATCTTCTTCCGATGTTGTATGTCTCATTATTCTTTTCTTTCTTTTTGTAATTTGTGTGCTGTTTCAATTCCCATTACTGTATTATCATATATCATCCACCCATTAGGAAATAATACTTGTAAGAATGATAACACTATTTTTAATTCATCAAGATTATTAAATATAGGATCGATAGTGGGTTCTTCCATAAAACTATTATATTTATATTCTACTATTGAACCTTTAGAGTAAATATGTGTATCATTATCTGGTATAAATGCTAACATTATTTTTTACCTTTTCTTTGTTCTGCCCTATGTAATTTACCGAATAATGATTTTTCAAAATTACTTGGATTTGCATTAAAATCTGATTTAAAGAATAAGTTATATGGAGCTATCGCACTATTTATTTCCAATAAATCTCTAATCCTATTGTTTGTTTCTTCTCTATTAATTGGTTCTGTACATTTCTTTCTATATAATGCTTTCTTAGCTCTACCAAATGCTTTATTTCTTCCTTCTATATCTAAAGGTTGTTCTAATTCGTTTCTACATATTGCTACCCCTCTACATATTTGACCTTTTATATTTTTAATTATACATACAGTAATAATAGGATTATTATCTATATCTCTTAGATAATAATAAATCGGTTTATACTCTCTCTTTATTTTCTTTGGCTTAATCTTTTTCATGACTATCTCCTTTATTATTTTTTATCTTTATAATTTTCAAATCTTTTATGTTCTATATCAGAAAAATCTTGATACTCTCCTAAAAAGAACATTGATATATACTTTTTATTTATTATTAATATATTGTATAACATATTAAATATAATTTCATATTGATGTTCCAATTCCTTTACGTATTGTATATCTATGGCATCAAAACCAGACATATATTCTCTTTTTTTACCAACAATATTTTCAAACTGTTTTATTTCCATTTCATATCTCCTATTTAAAATCTATTCTTACTTTTCCTTTTCCATTACATATAGTACATGTTTTTAATATGGTATATATATCAGCGTATACCTTGATTTTCTTTTTTCTTACTCCTATTCCATGACACTTAGGACAATTAATGATTTTTTCTATTTTTAATATCTTCATTCTTTTCCTTAAAATCTTCACAAAATGTAATTGTATTATTTGGATAACTCATGTTCCATGTACACGTATCTTCCTTACTGCATTTTTTACATATAGACTTTTTCTTGATATTATTTGTATAAACTTCCTTATCATCTATCTTAATATATCTAATATAACTATTATCTGATCTTTTAATTACTGATTTATAGTATCTACCATTATATGCATACCCTATTATTATCTCCATAAATTACTCCTAATTAAAGTATTTCTGGTTTCCATGCTTTAAATTCAGTATCTATACATTGTTGAATTAATTCTTCAAGAGTTGTTCCTTCATATACTAATGTTTCAAGTAATTCAGATATTATACCTGAACAAATTAAATCTCCATTTTTTTTCTTTATATCCTTAAGTATATCTGATAATTCTGATTTAAGATTAGTTTTTATATTCTCTATAGTGATATTAGACATTATATATCTCCTATTTTTTTTGTCTTTACATTATTAGGATTAAATTTTCTTCCTTCTATTAATGAATCAGCAGATTCTTTCTCAAAACAACCATCTGGTAATTGATCATATATACAACCTTTTTCTGGTTTTGTTAATAATATAAGTGATAAGGGGACAATAGGCCACGCTACCCAACATTTAGTTGGAATATGATCAGGAGTAAACCAATAATTAGATGTAGTAGAATTAGTATACCTTCCACAACTTTTACAAATAGCAGTAGGCATATTATTATTATCCTTTTATTGTTAACTTGTCAGCTAAATCCCAAAAATGATCATATAAATGTAATCCATCAGAATAACATATTATAGAGCCATCTATTATTGATAAATTATAATGAAGACTCTGTAATACAAATTCTTTCAATAATTGGAGTCCACCTATGTTCTCAGGAAATCCAGCCATTAAATCCCAACTCCTAAAAAATACAGACATATTTAATTTCATATTAACTACCTTAAAACTTATTAATTTTAGACATGGAGGGTCTTTTAATCTAACACTATTAGAATCTCCAATAGTAATGGTAGCTTGATTAGTATTTCCATTTGAAATTCTAAGCTTCTCTATTATCGTCTGTAATTGTGGTATAATCCATGTAGCATACCTATATTCTTCATTTGGTAATAAATGTTGATCATCCATTAAATAATTAATAAAATAATTAACTATTTTTTCATCAGAGGTAGGTGGAGGTACATCAACTGGTGTTATAGGAGCTAATGGACGTATATATGGATATTTAATTGTTATTTTAACATCTTCTAATTGTTTTCTTGTTTGTCCTATATATGAACCACCTTTATCTTTAGATATACTTCCTTCTATTACTTGATGATAACCATTACGAACACATAATGAGATAGCAATACGCCATGCATCATCAATCGTTGTTGCTATAATACAATTATTTTCAAAACTTGATTGATAAATCATTTATTATCTCCTTGTTTATCTTTTACACATGTATAATAATTAAAATTAGTGCTCCAACATGTATTATTTTCATCATGATATACTATAACAAAACATCCAAATATTAATGCACAGATGCCTAATAGACATGCTATAAATAATAATTTGAGCATAGTTATATTAGGATTGTCTTTCATTTTTCTTATTATTATGATGTAATATTCTATTATATTCTTTTTTATTTAATATCCAATATTGATGAAATTCATTTTCATGTTCTTTTATTATTAACTCCTTATCTTTTAACTTATTGAATGTTCTAATATCAAATATAACACGTTCCATTTTATATGAAGGATTTGTATTATTAATTTCTACCTCTGGTTGTAATTCATTATTCCAACAATATATCCACCCACCTTTTTTAAGTATATTAATTATTCCTAATTGTGCTGAAGAAAGATATGATTTAGTTCTCATTTTATTGTACCTATTTTACAAATATTCTTATGACTTCTATAAATAGGAATATCAAAAACAATAAACATAAACATTTTAATGAAGATGATATATCTTTCAAATTGATCTCAACATTGTGTAATTTATATATAACAGTTTCAATAAAATTTTCTTTTTCACGTTCCATCTTATTTATCTCTACTAAATTGACCACAATATTCAATACTTTTCTCCTTACTTACTGCCTTTATTTTTTCTACTTCATCTATCATTTGATTAATAGTATCAATTATTTCATTCATTTTATTATAATTTAATTCAAACATATCACTATTAAAACTTTTAACTAATTTTTCAATTTTATTTAACATATTAATTCTCCTTTGTAATATTATTATTTAATATTTCTTCTTTAATACACTCATTATCAGTATTAAATTTAATACAATGTTTATTCTGTTTTGCTAATTCTATTTGTACGTCATTACGTTCTTGAACGTCATAATGACGAACACCACTATCAATAAATATTAGAGCAAGGGCGAGCGCAATTGGTATTCCAAAAAACATTAATTATTCCTCTGTTGTTTTTATATCTTTTAGACTTTGTTCTGAATATATTATATTTTCATTGATACAGTTTCTTACAAATATAACTACAGCTTCTTTTTGAATATGAGTAAGTTCATTCCATACTTCTTTGTAGATCATAAAATGATCTATGAATTCTGGAATATCTTTTTTATCAAGTAGATTTGTTATTACTTTTAAACTTTCTACCAAATTATCAATTTTCTTTTCTAACACCTTACCCATTTCTAATTGATCTCTTGTCATTTTTCTTCTCTCTTTGTATCTTTTATAATATCTATTATTTCATTCGCAGGAATATTACCATGTTTGAACATTTCAGTTTTAGCTAATAATCCAAAATTAGATAATATTGCTTCTTTCTGTTCTGGATGTTCTTTATGCCAACAAAAAGGACATTGTGGTGCTGGTGCTTCCCAGGGTTGATAATGATCAGAAGTAGATTTAGCATAAAATCCTTCTGTATTTGGTCCCATAATACCATGATATGAGATTAAATGTTCTGCATTGGCAGAACCAATACCATGAGAAATACCACAATCACGACAGATGTAATATTGTGAATTACATATACTACATCTTGTTATTTGTTTATCTGGTAATTTAAATCCAGTTGATTCCATTATTATCTCTCCTTATTTATATTCATGTTCTTTAGATTCCCACTTTTCAAATAATTCTGTCATATCTGAGATAAAAAATGCAACACCTAAATTTTGACTAGGACCATCTATATCTGATAATAAATATAATGTTTTATACACTTCTTTTTTAAACTCACTTGCTTTCATTTGATATATTCTCCCCTTTATATCTTACAGGCCAATAATAATCTATTTTTGGTTCTTCCTTCCATCCAAATTGTTTGTACCATCCATAATTTTTAGTTAATAATGCTGCTCTGTGAGAAGAATATATTTTTTCATCATATAACCACTCTGGATTTCTCCAGCCAATTTTTACATTAAAAAAAAGCATATGATTATTAAAACCTCTATTTATCCATTCTCGCAATATATCATTATAATAATATTTTAAATTATTTTCATACCCTCTCCACATTAATAAACAAGGATGATGTAGCCATGCCTTTGTTTTTGTTCTACCTTCTAATATTTCTATTATAGTAAAAGCCTCTACTCTCTGTTTGCCTAATCGTTTATTATCTAGACATCTGGCAGTTTCAGAAAATGATGAATATGGAAGAAATGTTTGCATATTATTTAAATTCCTCCAATCCAAACGTTAACCTTTTCATTATTGCTTTTAATATTGCTCTTGATGTTCTTTTATTATAATTTTTATGAAGCAATAGTATCACTCCATTAGCAAAAGTAATACCAGCTTCTTCGTTTTTATTAGTAGGTAAATATATTGTTTTCTTTTTATTTGACATTTTTACACACTTTAAAATCAGTTCTAATAAAGGGAACATCTACAACATCATTTTCTCTAATATTAGACATTATTTTTATGAAATATATAACATTATCACAAAATAATGTCTTTGGAATAAATGATATTCGTCCTTTTCTACTTTTAAAGCATCCACTTATTACTTCTACCGTATCTCCTACCTTTGGCCTTGCCATAAAAAACCCCCTGTATATGGATACTAGACTCACTCTTTAGCCTATCAATATTAACCGGCGTGAGTCTTAACCCCTACCTTCCAGAAATCTTGTTAGTTGAAACCATATTTCATAAAGAAATACTCGTTGTAGTTTAGATTTATTAAACATCTTCTCTAAAAAGTAAATTATTATCCCTAGAAAAGACAATATAGCCGCAAGAATAAAATAAATAAACCATAACACTGTAGTATCCATTGTATTCTCCTTTTTGTAATATCATTTTATTGTTCCTTCCTTAATTCCATACATCATTACTTCTTTATCAATGATATATTTAATAAGTTCAAACATACACCTAGAACATAATTTAATAACCAAATTTCTCTGAGGATGATTGCTTTTTAATATATATACTTTAGTATGTAATTTATCCACACAGAAATTACAACTACCTTCTTTACCTGCCGTTCCTTCACTCATATACAAATATTGATCAGGTATAATTACATCAGCCATTTTAATTACTCCTTTTTTATTTCATTAATATTTATTGATTCACAATTTGGACATATTCTTGGTATTCCTATAGTAGCAGTAAAAGTTATATTACAATGATTGCATTTATAATATCTTTCTTTTTCTGGAATCTCCACTTTATATATATGAGCTAAAAAAATATGCTGATACAAATATTCATTAAGAGTTTGCAGACCCATATTAATTCTTTTTGTTGTCCAGGGATTATGAGTCCATCCACATATTTTACATTTAAAATCATATACTATAAATTCATTACTAAATTTTAATTCAGGATGTTTATCTGTAACATTAATTGCTTCAAAACACTCTTCAACACTATTTATTATCATTGCGCTTTCTCCTACCTATTTTTATTCCAAACATAGGTAATGGAAATATATATATTATTTTTTTATGTCTATCATAATAATATCCAACAAAACAATCATACCAAGCAAAGAAACATTTTCCATTGAAAAATATAGATATACATAAATAAATAAAAACATATGCATCTATAAATAATAATATATGAATAAACCTACTCATTCTTATTCTTACTCCTTTCTGTAGCAATTGCAATTGACAATGCTTTATTAATTAATTCTTTTTGATTATCTAAATTAACCCTATCTTTTCCTACTACCTCAATATTAACCCTTTCATTAATATGTCCCTGATACATTTCTTCTATTATTTTAAACTGTTGAACTGTTTCTGTATTATATAAACCCTTGCTATTTTCATATTCAATCATTCTTTCAAAATCAAGATGAATATCAGATGCTAAGTATGATATTTTTTCATCAGTTATACGTCCACCCGGATAAGCATCATAGAGTACATTAATCTCTGCTTTTAAATTTGTGAGATTATGAAGAGTAGTATTATCAAAATAAGTAATATGAGACATAGAGCATGAACATAAATATAAGAAAAGAGAAATGGAAAACAATAATGGAATAAAAAGTATATTATATCTTTTATTTATTCGCATTTAGTCTCTCCTTACCTTCAATAATCTTTATTCTTACTTTGATATCACTTATTCTTAATTTTATTCTATTAATTCTATTTCTTAAAAATATAACTTCAGATTCATATTCTAATAATTGTGCTTTTAATATTGTTTTTTCTCTGTCCATATTATTTTACTCCATATATAAAAAGCACAATAATAACAAGTGCAATTGTACCTGTAGCCCCGATAATTAAACCACCAAATAAACCAGATTGAGGCAACCAGAATTGATACCATCTTGCAGGATGTTTCCACCAATTTATAATACTATTTTTTATTTTCATCTTTACCTCTATTATTAACCTTATAAATAAGTTTATTTAAATTCTTTCTTAATTTTTTTCTCTCAGATTCAAGATATATAATCATATTTCTTGTATATTTAAGATATGAATTTATTCTTTCTATTTCTAATCTTAATTTTTCTATTGCATACATTTCATTGTTAGTTGCAAGTCCATTTACTGTTTTCATCTATTCCTCTTCTAAATTTGGTAATACTGCTATTAATATATTTCTATCTGGATTAAATGTAACATTTAAATCCTTATTAATAAATTTTTCAAGCTTGAAATGCTTTATGAAATACTTTCCTGTTATTTTTAATGTTCCACTTTTAGACCGTATTTTATAAGAATCTGATGATCTGACCATATTAAATTGTATTCCAATTGTTTTATTTTCTAAATCATACATTAATATGACATGTTTAAATTTATTAAGAAAATAATTTTCTGTTATCCTTCCTCCTATTCCAATTTCTCCATTTTTTCTCAGAACAATTGTATTTTTCTTTGATCTTTTCCCTAATATATCTTTATTATTGAATATTTCCCACGCACTCATTTTATTCCTCCTTAAGATCGCGCTTTATTCCCCAAAGCCACTTTTTCACTTTATCAGAAGGAGATATTAAATTATCCATTTCATATAATTCAACTATATGTAAACATTTTTTATAATATGATTTCCTATTTTCATCTAATCCTTCTGTAACACGTCGGCGTAATTCATTAATCTCATAGGCTGTAAATTCAGGTAAATTGTTTTTAGAATAACCAGTTGTCATACTTTACTCCATAATAAATTAATTGTGTCCAAATAATACATATACCTGAATTTATAACAATTCCAAATATTATTAATATTGTATTTAAACTAAACATGATTATCAATTCCGATAATAATGTATATATATAAAAAGAACGATCACAATAACTGGAAGTATAAATAAGTCCCATATCATTTGTTTATTTTCTTGATACCACTCTAAATATTTATTCATTTTTATTTCTCTTTTATGTTATATTGATATGGAAGAATATACATTTTTATTAAATATTCAAAAAACACCTTTGCGCTTTCGTCAATATTTCCTTCAAAGCTTATCGTTCCATTTAACCAACTAATTTTTCCAACAATCTTACCATCCTTATCATAAATTATTATTGAAGTAACAGAAGTTGCTTGAGATATCCTAAGATCAGCCATTATACCTGAATCAGTTGTATATTCAGCATATGAAACAACCCTTTCTTTTGAAAACGACACCGAATAAAATAGTATTGTTAACATTGAACAAATAACAATAATGATCCAAGTTAACATAAAAGCTATTTTATACTTATTCATATTATTTTCTCCTTTTACATCTGCAAATTTCTGTGCTTCCATCTATATGTACAGTAGGTGTCTCGGATAAATGTCTATAGAAAATAGTGTATATAAGTTTATAGCACCTTTTACATCGTTTAACAGAAATAAAATCAACCTGATTTGTATTTCTACTTCTCATATTATTAAATTCTAATTATATATTTTTCGCTTTCATTATCGCTACTATTCCATTTAATATTATATCTTGTATCATGTTCATAAATCCTTGATAAATTGCCTTCTTTTCAACTACTTGTTCTAACTCTTCAAGCTTAGCTAAACGTTGAATGTCTACGACATAGCCTTCATATTGATTTTGTGTTATCTGTCCCTTTGATAATTGATCTGTATATTTTACAATCAAGAATGAGTTTTCTTTAATAAATGGATTGTTGCTGTTAATATACTTATTATTTAATTCATTATTTAGATTAACAACCAATGTATTTAAGTCCATTTTCTCTTCCTCCATTCGTTTTTTATCGTAAAACCCTGCTTTTCTTAATTCTTCTATATTATTTGTGCTTATCCTTGAAGGAGTACGATTAACATCAAAGTATGAAGTACGTTTAATTAATTCATTTCTTTCAGCCATTAATTTAGTCTGTTCCCTTAATTCTTCTGCTATTACCTGTATTGCAGATAATAAATCTTCTTTTATTTGATCCTCTGTCATACCTCTTCCCATGTTATTTATCCTTAATTATTAATCATTTAATTTATTTATTATTTTTTTAATGTCTACACCAATCTCTTTATAAAACTTTCTATATCTAACAGAACAATTATCACAATATCTTTTTATATTTCCTTTTTCTTCATCGGACATTGTATCTTTATGTGCTAAATATAAATTTACTATTTCTTCTAAATCTATATATGGTTTTGTTAAATCATGTCCATTATCAAAACAAGAAGATAATAAACATCGAGCCATTAATTCATGATCGAAACCATAATCATGACCAGTTCTTTTTTTATGTTCTTTTGAGGATTCACAATTAATACAACCACGGACTTTTATAAAATGAGGAATAAACATATTATTTTCCTTTTAATCTTTTATATAAATACCAGTGCCAACCATCAAATCTTTCTAACCACGCTTTTGTCATATTCTTATTATTTATCGTTTTAAATAATTCAGTAGCCTCTTTGATTGTTAATTTTTCATTTTTATAAACTAATATTCTTCCTGATTCTTCTAATCTTTTAATGCATAATCTAACTTTCATTTTATTATTTTTCCTCTTTTATTATTTCTCCATGTTTTGTAGGCATAATTCCATGTTTCCACCATACTATTAATTCATTAAAAGCTTCTATTATAATGGAAGCATCTTTTGATTCAAATACTTTAAAAAATGATGTATTTACTAAAATAGTAAGTTTATATACATCATCAAATGAAGGTTGAATAATAGAAATACTATCTATAACAACCCTATTTATTTTTATTATATCTCCAAATGAAACAACTGCAAGAATAGTATGTTCATTATAAAATTCTAGTTTATCCTTCATATTTTTCTCCTGTCTTTTTAGTTATTATTTCATTTACTTTATCTATATTTTTTACAACCCAAAATAAAGCAGTCCCTATTGAATATAAACATTTTTGATCTGATTGATTAATTTCATAGAGCATCTTTCCTACTTTTGTAAGTATTTCTTGATCTGTTAATTCCATATTGCTATCCTAATGTTAATAAATTTGATATTTCTTCTGCATCTGTTAATACTCTTGATATGCTATAACGTGCTCCACATCTTTCACAAATGTTATCTCCAATATCTATGATGTGAATATAATTAGTAAAACAATTACATTCCCAAAATGATTGTGGCCCTTCTATTACCTTTATAGATTGATTATTATTATGAAGTGACATAAATATCTCCTTTTAACTACCATGTTTAGTATAATATTTTTATATATTCTTTTGGTACTACATGATTTTTATATGGATATTGTAACATTCTTCTCATTTGTATTAAATCTAATTTAACAGAAGAAGCCAATATTTCTCTAATATAAGTATTCCCATTAATATATCCAATAGTTCCATTGTGAAAACAATCCCAACAATATATAGTATATTGGCCGTGTACATAATTATGAAATCCTCTTTTTATACACTTATAAACTAAATCAAGCATTTTCATATTATATTCAAACTCTGTCATTTTTCCATGTAATAGATGCTGTTTGTTCCTTATCATTTATTGTTGGAAGATATTGTTTTTTACATTTAGGACATTCAAGAAAACCTAACCCTATTTCTATTAATTGTTCTCCACATAGTACACAATGATATTCATGTTTTTTCATAATATCTCCTATTTAAAATGAAAATATCCATTTCCAAAACATCCATTTAGCATGTTTTGTCCATACAAATAAATAAACTCTTCTTCTTGTTCCACTTTCTTGAGTATAAATGATTGATCCTAATATTTCTATAATACAATTTTTATCATTTGAAACTGGAACATTTAATGATTTAAATCTTATTATTTTCATATAATTTTTTAGCTTCTTTTACAATTATTCTTGAATCAACTATTTTAGCACCGAGTTTAATTGCTAATAAATATTTAGAATGAGAAATATCATAATGATAATGTTTATCTCTCTGAAACCACTCTTTTTTTAATCCTAATTTTTTTGCAAATTTATGTAATTCATCTGTACTAATAGTACTAGTCATATGATAAAATGGTGCTCCCTTATATAATATCTTATGTAATATTTTTGGATTATCAACTAATATCATTATTACCTCTTTCTATAATTATTTATCAAAATGATAACTTCTATAAAATATATATACAGTAAGTAAAAATTGAGTCTTTTCTATTTGAATATTTATTATATTATCATCTTTAATCTTATTCTCCTTCATTTGCTCATTTAATACACTACTAATATTAAAGTAGTTTTCAGCACTAATATTAAATGAATGAACCTTTATTGTATTAGGCATTTTTCAATACCACCTTTTTATTTTTAATTACATATATTCCTATCATTCCAAATCCTAATATAATTAAAAATAATGAATTAGGTTCTTGCACTGAAATTTTAGGTGTAATATTACCACCTATAAATTCTTGATTACTATAAGCTGGAATAGGAGTATATATGGAGATATTAGAAAAATCATAGTCTGAAAAATCAATATTAGAAGCAGCATTTAACCAATTTTGCTGTCCTACATTTGGAGTATTAGAATCAAATAAACTCCATATTGCAAAATTAATATTTCCTGTTTCTGATTGATTATCTCCTATTTGATAAAATAACCAAGATGCCTCTTCATACTTAAAAAGAGCATTTGATTGATTATCGAATTTTGCATTAGACAAATCTGCAAATGTAGTTATAGTTACTAAAAATGAACCTGGAATATATGTTTCTGTACTGAAATCATCACAGATCAATCCAAAAGAAGAACCATTATTAATATTACCTGTAGACGGTCCTACATAATATCCTGCATAAGTCATATTTGGAAGATTTGTTAGGTCAAGTTGATCAGTATCAGCCTTTGAAATACTTGCTGATACTAATAATATAACCGCTACGAGTATTACCACTAACATATTACTTACATTATTCCTTTTCATTACTTTTCTCCTTTTAAATAATTTATTTTATACTACATTTTAATCTATTTAAAAATCATAATATATATCTGTATTTTTAGGTATATAATCATCTTTAAATATTTTTGTTTTTGATTCTGGAAATAATTGTTTCTTTTTTTCATATAATGTTTTAGCCCTACCTCTTAAATAACCAAGTTGTCCCATTTCTATAAAAGTATTTTCATTAAAACCTCTTGTTATTAATATATTCATTTTGTTACTTTTACCGTCTTTTGATAATATTACTTCATTTTCTGTATGTATAATAAAATCATAAGTAGTTTCAATTGATTGTTTTACACGTTTACCTTTACTTTTTGTTACTTTTGGCATTTTCTCTTTTCTTTTTTCTATTTATTTTATATATAGTTACTTTAATAGCTATATATATTATTCCTTCTAATATTGATCCTTCTATTACAGAAAAAACTCTACTTATCATTGTTTTTATTTTCATTTATCAATCCTTTGTTCCTAATATTTTCTTTATTACATTCTTCGTTATTGCAAATTGAAAATGTTTCATCCAAAAATCCCATAATTTCTTTCTTTCATTTTCTGTTAATTGTAATTCAAAATGTCTTGATAATGAATTACTCATTTTTGTAACACCTTTATTCTTAATACTCCTAGCTCTATACATTAATGGTACTATTCTACCCTTACAATATAAACATAATATAACATATATTCTATTTTTAAGTGGAGAATATTTGGATAAATTATTAGTTGAATTACACTTTATACAATGTAAAATGTCGTTATCTTCCATAATTATCTCCTTCTTTTTAACAACCCTTGACATATATATTTTTAATAAATATAATATATATAAAACAAAAGGCCCACTAGATAACAATGATGTTTGTTAGCCCCAAGTTGTGAATCCCCCGAAACACAGAGCTTGGATTATTTTGTCATTGTATATCCAGATGGGCCTTTATTACATAAATTGATTAAACTGATTTACACTATAATCCTCCCACTGTATGTTTGAAGCCGAACAAAATCCCCCCATTGAGCGGAGCGAAATGGTTTTGCGAACGAAGTGAGCAACAATAATGTCAATCCAATTCATTTAACACGTAATTTTTATTGTATATTTTATTGTGATTATTTTCTATTTTATTTTTTATAGAAAAAAAGAATATTGCAGGAGATAATAAGATTAAAACAGATATTAATACTAATACAAGAAATATATATGTAAAACACATTACTTGTGTACCTATTATTTCTACTAGTTCTTTAAACGTGTCAATTATGCTTATTATCATTTACTGATTTCCTGGTAAAGTAGAGGGACAACCCATAGTCTCTAGTGATAAGTATCCTTTAATAGTATATCTACCACTAGTATAGATTGTCCCTTTTTCTGTTAGCAGAGAGTTAGACATAGGCTTTAGACTAACAGTGATACCTCTTTTTTCTTAGCCTGTCAAGACCTTTCTCTTTTATCCCCATTCATCAATTTCTTTTGTTGTTGCTGCATCACCCGTTTTTGTTTCAGTAGCAACAGAAGCAGGTTTACCACCCTTTGAAACAGGTCCAACATAATTCTTTTTCTTAGTCATGTATTCATCTTTTGACATAACAAGAATGATATTTGCAACTGGTTTCTCTCTACCTTCAATCTTGTTATGCTTAATTGTAAATCCATATTCCTTTTCTAGTAACTGTCTAATAGCAGTATTTTGTTGCTTTTCATTATTAAAGAAATCAACTGGATAATCTTTGTTTGCATCTAACTTTGCTCCCGTTTTAATCAATGTGCCAAGTAATCTTGAAACACCAAAATTAGCGTAGAGAGGAAAATTGTCCATGACTTTCATTTGATTACATTCCTCATGTTCAATACCATCAATTATTTCTACACGAACACGACCAGATAATCCTTTTGTATCTGTTTCAAATGGAACTTCAAAGATACGACCTAAGTAAGTGCCTTCCTCCGGTAAATCAAACGAAGATTCAAATACTGCTTTTGGCATGATGTATCCTCCTAAAGTGGATTTATTTTACTCCTGGTATTTTCACTTCAGGAGGTATTACTTACATATTAATTAATTTTATTTATTTTTTGATATTTCTACTCCTTTTATTACTTTTAATATCTTTTCAAAATCAAGTGGTGCTTTTCCTCCTTTAACTTTTTCTCTTAATCTATCACCACATAATTTAGCCATAGCATCGCCGCCTTCATTAAAGTCAATACTTGGAGGAAATATCTTATCTCCATTTTTATCAAATCTACTTTCGACTCTTCCAATAAAATCAAAATAGCCATGAATACTACTTGGAAAATCTTTACCGAGAAATTGTGGAGCAAACTTTAAATCTCTTTCATATTTTGGATATTCATCTTCCGTTGCTGTCATTATAACAACAACACCAAATTTAGATATTTTATTCAAAAGCCAAGTTAATCGTTTCATTACACTTCCAAGTCCACCCCAATCATTTCTTTCAATCCTAAATCTATTTATTAAACTATCTTCAGCTAATTTACCTTTAGCCTTTAAAGAATCTTTATCTTTATCTAATAATTCAGAATCAAATCTATCATCTTCAAATGTTGTCTTAAACTTGCCTTGTAAAAAAGATGCTCCATCAAAAAACACTGTCTCAAAAGGACGTTTACCTTTATTATATTCTTCATAGGTTGAATTTAAATCTTCTATATATTCATCAAATGTTTCAAATTCAACAAATATCCATTTTTTGCTTCTGGCTTTCTGACTATCTAATGTTATTCTAGGGTCACGTGGTTCTGCAACATACATTTTAATTGGAGAAGGACATGTTTCAGCACTTCTTGTTTTTCCTACTCCTGTTCTACTATAGATAAGAAAACAAGAACCAATTGGTTCATTTTCATCATCAAATGTATATGTTCTACCCATTAATCACCTTTATATTTTTTAATATATCATTTACAATATATAGATATAAGAAAAAGTGAAATAAAAAGACCAAAAATATTAATTAATGATAATTTATTCTTTTGAAAATAATATACATAGGCTATACAAAGAATATTAAAATATCCAAAAATAACATTTAAAAAAATTATATTTTTATCTATTAATAACCAATTATATATTTCTATTATTTTCATTTATCATTCCTTTCATGATATTCATAAGATTTAATATACAAATCCCTGCTTATTACTTTTGATTCACATATTTGTAAATATTCACAGGGACCATATATATTCCAACAGGCTTTAGTATTTGGAAAGAAAGCTTTTCTTCCACCGGCTATTTTATTCTGTATCTCTCTTCTTAATTCCCATAAAAACCATTTTATTTCTGCAAATTCATATTCATTTCTCCAAAATGTTTTATCTATAATATATTTTTTAGGATTTCTTAATATATCTCTCTTTATTCTATCTGAAAATTCATCATCAGTCTCATTTTTACCCTTTTTTAATTGTGGCTTAATCATTATTCTAAAAGTAATCTTTTGAGCTTCAGGATTTAATAATAATTCAATTCCAGCTTGTGTTCTCGTTGTAAAAAAAGAATACCATTCATCACTTTTTGCATATTTAAACTCTAATATATCTTTTCTGTCATTGTATAATAAATCATATTTTGTTTTTATTCCCAACTCCTGACTTTCGGCAGTTACTTCTGTTTCACCCTTTATATTAGCAAATTCAGTTTCTCTATATGCATCTCTAAAAGGATATACATTTAATATATCTTGAGGTATATCCCAATCATCATCATCTTTACCTCTATTTAATTTATCAACATTTGATTTTACTAATTTAATTGTTTTATCGTAATTAGGATTAATGTCGTGTACATCTTCAATTAATGCATGTGCTACATTACCCGTTATCATAGGAAGGGAAGGTTGTAACGGTTCTATTAATTTTATATAAGAAAACCAAAAAGCCAATCTACAGCCATATTTTTCAATAGCAGAATTTGAGAGTATTGGTCCCTTATTATATATATAATTAATACAACGGCCATGTTTAGATAAATGACAGAAACGATATTTCTTTTCATAGTGTTTACATGGATTAACAGAACGATCTTGATCTGTACAAATACTACCCACGTTATTTTTTATCCTCTAATTCTAATAGACGATCATATATCTTACAATGTGGGCAAGATACTGGTTTCCCTTTTTTCTTTTTTGAAGTGAATTTCCAATGACAGGCGAGACAAACAAATCTTTTTTTATCTATTTTTATTTTATTTGTTTTCAAATTAAAATTCTTCTTTTTAAATACTCATTTGTTTAATTCTCAAAATCATCATCATCATCATCAAACGTAGGTTTTAAGCCTTGAGACACAAGGGTATCACGTTCTAAGATGTCTTGTCAAGACATTTCTCAAAAAATTCTTTCCTTATGTCTCATAAAGCTTAAGCCTTAGAGCCTGTAGGTTTTTCAATTTCTGTATATAATTCTCTATTTTAATTAATCTCCTTTTATTTATTAAAATACATTTCTCTTTCTTGAAATTCTACATTTGTAAATCCATCATTTAAATGTCCATCTATAACTGCTTGTATTCCCTCAAGCATATCAAGACTTAATCCATCATTAGGATTTTTATTCATCCATTTAAAAATATAATCTAAATCGTCTAAGGTAACCGCTCCCCTGAACATTCCGTAATAAGGAAAAGTTTCATCTGTAGGATCACTTCCATTAATACTGCATTCTATTAATAACTCAAACAAATCATGAGTAGTTCTTATATCCATATTATTTATTCTCCTTATATAATTCTCTTAATTTCTCAGCTATAAATTTTAAGCAACAAGATTCACTACAGTAATAAGATATATTTCCATCACTTATAACATCTTTTGCTTCTATGTAGTGAATAGTAAGTTTTATTTCTTTTTTACCTTCATACAAAATAGAATCATAATCAGAACAAGTTATTTGAAATACATGATTACTGGTTTCTTTGTTACATGTTTTTTCATCACAACTTATCTTTTTAAATACTGGCATTTTAATTCTCCTTATATTCTTTTATATCATAATTAAAATATGATTTTGTTTTATAAGTTATTTCAGTTCTATTCTCTCATTAATGTTCCTATAATAAAACCAATAATACACGTTAATATAGGAATTATAAATAACCATACTGGTGATATTGAAATTACTTTTTTCTTTAAAAGAATAATTATTTTATTTATCATTAATCTACCATTATTTCAAAATCTTCATTACAATTATTACAATGCCATGCAAGACCAGATTTAGATTCTTTTGTATGTATCAAATGCATTTTATAATCAGGAACACATTCAGGACACGATGGAGTAAACGTACATTCCTCTTTTATAGAAGTTTCCATTACTCCCGTTTGAAATATCTTTTTTGAATTCTCGATTGCTTGCACTAGACCAACGCCGTGGTTCATACCGTGACAAATGCACGTACATTCATTGTGAATTGCATTATAGCATCTTGAATCGCAAACATGTTTCTTATGACCCTTTGAATCTTGGATAAATAATACTGACATTATACTCCCTCCTTTTAATTACTTTTTATTTAGTCTATTGTTCTTACTACTTCAATTATCACCCATTTTTTATGACATGTTTTACATTCTAATCCTGTAATTATACTTTCATCTTTTGGGTCTTCATGTAATGAATCTATTAATCCTGCTAAGTGTTCTTTTGGTTGAAATTTAATATTATCTCTACAATCAGAACAATATAAATCACCTGTAGTAAGAGAACGATCTTTTAACATATTAAATCCTCCTTTTAACTACTTTTGTTTTTATTTATAATACATCTTTATTTATATATATTAGCTGTTCTTAGCAAATGATTTATTAGTTTTTCATCAAGTTCATAATTAGGTTTGAGATTTAAACTTTGAGCCTCACCATATATTCTTACGATGAAATTATCATTTTTAGTATCATAATCTATATACAAGAACGCACCTGATGTTATTTCACCTAAACATTTATCTTTAAAGAATGAATGTTTAATATGATCTGGAAAAAGTATAGGAGTTGATTCATTTAATACTACATATTTCATAATTATACTCCTTATATAATAATATTATTACTTAGATTTCTCGAAATTGTTTGAAAACAAACTTAATCTTTTGACCATTATTCTCTCTGTTTGTAATTTTATCAGTAGTAGATACCACAACACGAAATCCATTTTCTTTAAATGCTTTAACTAAATAATAAAACAATGAATATTCACCCATTATATGCGCTGTAACACTATTATCCATTTTATAACTTTCGCCCGTTTCTTCTTGAATAAGAGAAAGAACGCGATTTATGTATCTATTACATATCTTCATTATGTCTGATTTAGTAAAGCTTGATAATACAGCAGGAAATTGTATATCTATTATTTTTAATTTATTTCCTATAGGGTCAATTGTAGCAGCTTCTATTTGTGATTTATCCCATTTGTTACTCGGATGATGTGAAATATTGAAGAAGATCATCCTTATTATTTTCCTTTATATTACTTTTACTTTTTTGTCTTTTTCTTATCCTTACTCTTTTGAGCTTCTATTCTTAATTCATATATTTCTTTTAATCTTTCTATAAATTTAATAGGTGTTTGAAAGAATGTACATTTGCACATTCCATTTTGTTCTATTTCAGACATTAATTCTTCACATGGACATAATAAACGTTCTTTTGCACATGGACAACACTTTCTTTCTTCTACAAGTGATGCCCAATTTTCTAAACTGTGATATGGGTTAATAACTAAATTATGTTCTATACAAGTTTCAATATAATCAGTAATGCGATGAAAGATAGACTCTTTTTTATCCATGCATAATACCTACCACCATATAAGGTTATATGTCAAGATTTTTTATTTATATTATATATGTATATTATTCAATCCCTCAATCGTTCCTCCATTATTTAAATATTTACATTTTAGATATAATATTTCCTGATCTATCATTCTTACTTTAGTTTTATTTATTTTAACATCATTTATTAATGCTCTTAACTCAAATAATATATCTATTTGATTTTTCTTTTCTATAATATATGGATATATAGCCTTACATATTTTTATTGAATTTTGTAATGATGATATAAATTCATACTTAGGTTTACATATTGATTTACCAAAAGCAATTTCACTTCTATCTGATAGATATGATTTTACATTAAACATCTTTTCTAATATAGAAATCGCTTCATAATCTATTTGATTTATAGCTATATATTCTTTATAAAAATTTCTATTTGGTCCTGGTCTCCTTATTGAAATATATCCATCAGCATCTAATATACCAGCTAAATATGCATGATATAATTGTATATTATTTTCATTTATATCTAAATTATTATAAAACTTGATTTTATCTTCTATTCTATTTTTATTTATTCTATTATTTAACTTTTTACATTGTAAATATAATTCTTCTAATTTATTTATATGATCATTACTTCTTTTAATGCAGCCCATTTTAATTTTATTTAATTTATTCACTTCAAATAACAATTTAATCTGTTTCTTTTTTATTTTAATAAATGGGTAAATATCTTTACATAAATTAATACAAACATTATGTGAACATGAATATTTACACATAAATATTCTATATTTATTAAAATCATTCATATTAATAATGTTTCCACCATATAAAAATTTAAATATATTAGGTGTTATTGTCATTCTAGATAAAAATTGGATTATAGGACTATATAAATACCTACCTTCTATTTTGCTTTTACGTTTTGATATTCCTATTGAACCATCTCCATCTATAGCACCAGCTAAATAAGAATATAACAATAACATTTCTTTATTATTTAGTCGTTTAATTTTACTTAAATCTGATAATTTACTAAATTCTATCATACTATCTACCCTTTAAATATAATGGTGGCCCTGTCCAGACTTGAACTGGAACACTCTTACGAGCGAGAGATTTTAAGTCTCTTGTGTCTGCCTATTCCACCACAGGGCCACTTATATATTATATACTGTATTTTCTAATTCTCTTCCATAAAATCAATTGCTTCTTGTAATCTTATATTCATTTCATCTTCTGTTTTTACAACAATTGAAACATGATTATCTCCTTTTGGTTCCCATCCAATATTTTCCAATTTTGAATAATCACCTGTTTGTTCTTTTTCCATTTGGATAGACCAAAATATAACTCTTATTCTAATAGCATTAACCTTATTTCCCATTATATCAAGATAACCTTCCTTTTTAATTCCTACAACACCTTTTTCATTCATAAATGCAATCTTGTAATGTGTTCCACTTGTGCCTATTATTCCAAGACCAAGTGTAGTTACTGCTTCGTTCAACTTGTCATAATTTGCAAAAATTGTTTTGATCTTATCCATTTCAATTATATCACCCATGATACTTTCTCCTTTTTATTATTTTTATTTAACTACTTTTTATGACAACAATTTATACTTCTAAACTGTTGACAACCATTTCCATGTCTTGTTATTCCATAATCACATCTACCACATACTTCATCTCTATCTATAATTGGTTTATTAAAATATGTTAATAGTTCTCCATTTTTACCTAATATCTCTTTTTTATGATTATTATTTTTAATAACATCTTTTCTTTCATATAATGGTGTTCCTGTAAAATCAGCTATAAATTGATATTGTCTATTACTTTCTACCGCTTTTATGCAATAGTTTTCTTTTACCCATTTTACAGGATTTTGTTCATCTAATATTTTATGTATAAGACAGGCTAATACTAATCCTGTTCTACCATGTCCACCCATACATTGCATATGAATTCTTTTATTCCCTTGATATGTTATTTCATAATTAAGATACTTTAAAAGACCATTAAGTAATTCTTTATCAGGAGTATATTGATCAACTATGGGAAAATAAACTATTGTTTGATCTATTCCAGATGATAAATTTGGGTCATTAGATAATATAATATTCTTAGGCATAAATAAAGTATCAAAAAATATCAATATATCTGCTTTGTTCATTTGTTCTTTATTTTTTCCACCTGTAATTATTACGTTAGATATTTTTAATTCAGGATGATTACAGCTTCCACCAAATGAACTACTAGAAAAACTATTTATAGTTTCTAACATTCCTCTCTCACTTTTAGGAGTAATAAATTTATGTTTATTTGCACATATAATACATAGTTCATTTGCATCTAGTGATTCAAATTGTCCACATTCTTTGCATTCGCCAGTCATTAGATTAATTCTCCTTTTTAATTATTTTTATAAATTCTTTTATTGCTTCCATATAATACCATCTACATAAATTATCTGGTATTTCACCTAAACACATAATTCTAATGTAATCTAAACATACCAATTTTTATTTATTGAATCATCTTTTTTAATTATATAAGAGTTCTTACTTATCCAGTTTGCTGCATCTCTATATGGATAAGTTGTTACTCCATTTATATAATGTAATATTTCATCTACATCTTCTATTCTTGATCTAAACTTTAGATTAAGTAATGGTTTCAGTTTACCAACTTCATTATGTATTATCTTATCAACAAACAAATTACCATTGTGAACAAGACTTATACTCATATCAACAAATGTAACATCATCTATTTCACCACACATATTTTTAATCCATGTTTCAATTATAAAACCCCATTTATTTCCACCATAACCACTTCTCCAATTCATATGATTAAATACTAAATATAATTCCATTCCTTTTTTTATTATAATATCATCTACATAATCATTATACATTTTCCATGCATCTTGCCAACAATCTTCTCTTCCCTTTCCACTTCCAATCCATTCAGGTGTTTTAATTCCTACACCTTTAAATCTTTTATGTGCTAATCTTTTTGAATGTCTAGCTTCTCCAAAACAACTTACCCACATATATCTATGAAAAAATTCTTTTAATTCATTTACTTTCTTCATTTTAATTATTTCAAGTTTATTTATAACACCATTTGCATAAGGAGAAAATTCCAATACAGGAGTGTTAGCTTGTCCTACCTGAAAATAAGCTTGAATTAAATTAGCTGCATAAAATTCTGCTACTGTAGGAATAAAGTTAACTTGCCAATATTTTATAAACCGTTGAAGTGAATCATCATAAGTAGCAAAAGTTTCTTTTGAAATTTCTGAAGCCATTTTAGAAATAGTCTCATTAAAAGAATAAGATTTACCAGTAGCTTCTTCAGATGATGGTGTAAATTCTAATTCGATATCATCTTTTTCAATTTCTTCTAATTTTTCTATTTCAGATTTCTCTTTAGAGAAATCATATGGTTCTAGTTTATCAACTTCTTCACTTGAATATTTATTTGGATAATTAAAAGATTTCTTTTCTTGTGCTTTCTGTACATGATAAGGAATATTTTTAATTACATCAATTTTATTTTTTCCTAAAGTAAAATTATTATAATCAGATGTAGTCTTCTTTCTTCCAAAACCTATTTTACTAGTTTCCATTTTATATTATCCTATTTTTAATTATTATTATTTGATATTAAATCAAAATTAATAAAATCTTCTTCAACGTAAAAAAACATTGTGGGAAATCCTACATCTCCAAAAATACTTTCAATATCTCTTTGAGTCATTATACCTATTTTACCTGTTGGTATTAATTCTTCGTTTTTTCCTATTCTTACTTCTATTACAACTGGCATATTATCACCTTTATATTATGCAGTTGTTATTTGATATTTATGTATCATATAATCACTTTGAAAATTACATAATACACAAGAATTTAAAAGACACCTGTTTCCATAGTTTTTACCATATTTTGATTTAACTCTAAAACCACATTTATTAATATTTACACTTGGTTGAGAACACATTGGAAGAGTTACAAGAATGTTCTTTACTTTACTTGTTAATCGTTCCATCATTTTTACTCCATATTATTTTAATTTTCTATTCCTAATATTTCTGCTAATTTTTCGCCTTTGATAGCTCTATCTAAATCTTTACCTATCATAATAGTGGCATCATTCATTATATATAATTTCATTTTATCATTAGACCGATAGAATTGTAAAGATACATCATATCTATCTTTTGATAAAGAAAATTCAAAATTCATATGCTTAATCTTATTTATTAATAGATATAAATCTTTATCCATAGATCACTATTTTATCTAAGTTGTGATTCTAAACATTTATTGCATCTTTCAATAACGAAAAATTCAAGATGTTCTTTTTTTATCAATTGTTCTTTAAATAGATTACAATAACAATCATTAGGATTAAATAATTTAAGATAATCACATTTAAGACGTGAATTTGATACTGAACATCCATTTTCCGCTTCAGTTATTAAAATATTTATAAATACTTTTACTGGTTTCATTGTTTTATTCTCCTATCTATATGTTGATTTAATTACCATTTCATATCTATGATTTTTAATATCTATTTCATCTGTTAATTTCAATAATGCTTTCCCATATCTTAAATCATTTCCAACGAAGTAAAGTTTTTCTATGATCTTTTTTTCGTCAAGTTCTATCTTATCCTTACCTACAATCAATAGAATCTTTCTTCCACTTGCTTTTATGGCATTTATAAGAGAAGCTTTATATAATTCTGATTCACAGTCAAAGCATACTCCGATTCTTTTCTCTATTAACGTTATATCATATACCCAATAACAATGCTTTTCCTTTTTACATATATAACATTCACATATTGGAGCATCTTTTTCATCTTTATAAATTGGCATATTATTTTTCCTCATTTAATTTAGCTCTTTTGACTTGTATTCCCTTTACGGACCTTTTAATTAATTTACCTAATTGTCTATCAGTCCCATTATATTTACCCAAAATCATATCTTCTTCTTCTCTTGTATAACGTGTATGTCTATTATAATCATACTTCATTCCGATCATATAGTTTCTTCTACTATGTTCGTTTCTTTTATTTGTATGTACCAATCTATAATGTTTTTCATCTTTTCTTAATCTACCTCCTTGCTTAAGCCATATAATATAATCATAAGCAATAATCCTAACATAATGACTATTTGATTCTGATGCAATACATATTTCTTCAATTATATCGCTCGTGAGCTTACCTCTTTTAAGAGATAAGTCTATTTTACCTCTTTTAATTTTATTAGCTATTCTATTTCTTATAATATCTGATTTAGTCATTTTATTTCTCCATAATTTTTAAAGAAATCTATTATCTCCTGTCTTACTTTTTTATAATCTTCTATTTCTTTTAATCCACCATGCATAATCTTTAATACTGTTTTTCTATTTTTTTCAACTAATTCACATAAATCTTCAAATAATTGTGGTAATGGTGTTTCTTTTTCTACTTCAAGCATTAATTTTACCCTTGTGGATGCATTCATTTTTATTAGCTCCTATTTTGTAAATTTCTATTTTGTACCCTATCCCAAAAATCATCATTTGCAAATGGAATATCATACCATAATTTACCATCTATTCGTGATGTAAATGTATTTATAATCCATCCAGTTATATTACAATCACTTATTATTTTTGTAGATTCGGGAGTAACAAGACAATATAAATCTGATTCATGGGTATCAATAGGTATATTAGCTTCTTTTAATTGTTGCATGATTGTTTTTTTCATTTTATATTTCCTTTTCAATAATTATTTTTTCAACAAAAATATTAGAAATATAGTGATCGATGTAATCACGAATCTCTGCTTTAAATAATTCTAATTCAATATCAGATAATTCTGTATCTCCCCAATCTGATCTAAATTCTATTATCATTTTCATTTTATTTTACCTCTTTTACTCTTATTATTTGACTCCATTCCATTCCACACCAAATTCCATGGAAATTAATTCCTTTATAAGTAAACCAAACATGACACCTAGAATCTCCCATATTACTTGAATATCCATTTCCATACATAGCATTTACTTTGATATCTCCATGCCAATTTGATACTATTCTTTTGTGATAATCTCCGTAAACTATTCCACCATGTAAACCAGTTTTTTTATCTATTCCTATAAATGAACCACCTGATTCAAATTTCTTTCCTTCAAATTCAACAATACATTTTTGTTCCATGCAAGTTTTATCTTGTTCATTTACTAAGTCTCTCATTTTAATTACTCCTTGTTATTTAAAAAATAAATGTACTGCTACAAATATTATAAAACTCATTGATGCACAAAAGTATATCATAAATAATATAGTCCATGACCAATGTGAAAAATATTCAAAAAATTCTTTTATTTTATGTATTGTTTTAATCATTTTAATTACTTCTTTTCTTCTATAAATAAATATTCTGGATAACCATAATAACCATCAGACAAGACTATATTAACAAAAATATTTTCTTTTGAGATAGACCAAAAACATTCATTTATGTCATATACTCCATATATTTCTTTTATCCTTCTTTCCCCTCCATGCATAAATGTCACTGAATTATCTTTTTCACGTAATACTACACCTATTTCACCTTTAGATGTTATTATATTACCTACTTTCATTTTAATTATTCCTTTGGCATATCTGATTTTTTACCACTCCAAACAATCCATCCTTTTCCAAATGCTAATTGATATTCACCTACGAGATAATCTGCACTTCTCTGACTACTTGTATGATCAATTACTTCACTTTTACCCGTTTGTTTTAAATAACCCCAAATTGAAATAGTCATTTTTATTCTCCTTTTATCTTTTTGTTAACCATAATATATCTTTTCTAGTATAATCTAAACTTATCCACCATCCAAATGATGCTCCTACAATATATGCTTCATTTTTATATTTCGTTTTTCTCGTTCTTCTTATCTCACAATCTTGTTTAACTATCTTTCTATTATCATCTCTGAAATTTAATTTCATTTTTATTGGTTTCATTATTTACTCCTTTTTAGTTAATTCTTCTGTTGTAAATTCAAATGGTCTATAAGTATGTCCAAACATTTGAATAGCATATTCTTTTTTACCGAAAGACGGCTTCCAGCTACAATTCTTGCAATAATCAATACAAGTACCTTCATGATTTGTTTGTATTAATTGAACATAACCACAATTAAGACATTTAAAATGTCTCCAATTATGTTTTAATATTTTAACTTTTTGACTGAAAGGATTAACAACCCTTTGATTGAAATTTTCTTCCATTGTATTATTCTCCCTTTAAACTATTAATTTCTCTTTGTGCAGCTTCTCCAATTGGTATTAATTGATCTGGTGAAATCCAATATGATTCTTTCTGTTCATATCTCCAATCATAACCTTGTATCTTTTCATTTATTCTTTTTTCTATTACTTTATATAATTCATCTACAAGGCTATAATCTGAATGAACAAAATTTCTTAATATCTTATCAGAATATATTGACATTAATCCTTTATATAAATCTGTTTCTTCTATTCTATATATCTTAATAAGTCCTTTTGTTCCAAATGCTTTATGTCCTATCATTGTTATTTGATATTTAGGATCATTTGATTTCATTGAATGATCTTTTAACATACATAAATCATTTATTCTTGGAGTCCATTTAATTTGATTCATTTTATTCATCCTTTTAATTATCAGATTTTTTACATATTTCTTTTACTTTATTAATATTAAATTTACTTACATGACAGAATATATTTTCCGGCTTATCTTGTGATTTATAACTCCAATCACAGCCTCTTATTAAATTACCTTTAACATTAAGGTACAGTGTACCTTCTGAAAGAGTATTTATATTTTCTTCATCAAATTCAAATTCATCAGGATTTAATTTTCTACTATCTTTAAGTGAATGTCTTCCATAATTAATCAATTCTTTTGTTCTTCCTTCATTTATTAAAAACTTATGTCTATCATCATCTATTGTTGTAAAAGAAAATATCTGTAACTTTTTTATATTATTATTAGGAATTTCTTCATGATAATCATCTCTTGATATTCTTATACCTGATATTTCATTATCATCACAATATGAATATAGATTGACTATTTCAATAAGAAATTCAGGAGTAACTTTTTTTCCATTTGTAGAAATAAAGAAACTTCCTATTCCTATTTTATAGCTCTTTGCTTTTCTTAATATCCATTTAATATATTCTGGTTTTAAAGATGGTTCACCACCTGTAATTGTTAGATTACTTATATAATTTACATGTTTAAATAATATATCAATATAGAACATATCAATATCTTTGTTTTGTGCTGGTCCTCTTAAACAATGAGAACATTTCATATTGCATCTACGAGTTATTTCTATTACTAAATTTTCTATATTTATTTTATCTTTATCTTCAACCTTCATTTGAATTAAAGCTAATTCATTTTTCATTTTATAATCCTTCTATTGGTTCTATTATTCCATTTGGATGTATAATTATCTTAAAACTATATTTTCCTTCTCCAAGTGTTTCTTTATATTCTTTAATTTTAGCAGAATAATCATATACCCATGTATGATTAGGAGTATTACTTGACCATGTTACACCTTTAGGCATCCATGCACATATTTTCTTTTGTTTCTTTTTTGCCAATTCTTTTAAACCATCAATAGTATAGAAATTCATTTTTTATTTCTCCTTTGTGATATATATATAATCTGATATATAATGTCCTAGTTGATTTGATCTATCAATATCTATATTTAATATTTCAAGTGCTTTTCTAATATCTTTTGCTCCATATTTTATATCAAAATTCCAATGTTCTTTTTTAGGATTCCAGAAATTAAATATTCCCATTCCAGAAGAAAAGTTTATATTATGCCTTATACATATAGGAATAACAATTTCATTTCTTATTTCTTCTGCAATTACTTCTATATTTCTTTGAAAGAGAGCTTGTGCTTTCTCTATTTCTTTTTCATATTTCTTTTGTCTAGTCATTATTTCACCATCACAACTATTCTTTCAATTATTCCTTCTTCTGGAATAGAATAGAAAGTACCATATTCATAATATCCATATTTAACTGGTACTTCTACTCTATTTATATTTCTTTTCCATGTTCTAGCTTTACCATTTACCTTACATTCTCTATATTGATTTTCATTTTTGGCATCAACAAAATATATATGATCTCCGTAATCTAATTGTTTTGCTTCGTCAATTGTCATATGTCTAAATAGATGTGTTTCTCTATTATTCTTTTTACGATCATAACCATTAATTAATTTAAACGTTTTCTGTGACATTTTAATTACTCCTTTTTAAGATAAATATTTATTACCTGATTAAGAAATGATTTAGCAAACATTATTGCATTCGTTTGCTTTTTATATTCTTCTGGTATATCTTTTTCATTTATTATATTTTGTTCAGCCAAATCAAAAACAATATTAAAAGCTTCTTTTATTTCTGCAATATCATTAATTAATTTAACTAATTTCTGTTCCATTTTAATTACTCCTTTTATTAGAATCTATTTGTATAAGCTTTCATAAAATCAAGATGTAGCTGTACTTTTATTATACATAATTTTTGTCTATCATGTTCTTCCTTATTATCTCTTTCATCTATTACATTTTGTCTTGCTAAATCTAAAACAGTATTAATGGCATCTTTTAATTGTATATCCTTTAATTCCATTTTATTAATTCTCCTTTTTATTATTCTTACGTTCTTGGAGCATTTTATATCTTTCCATATTTTTAGCCTTAACTATGTATACATTAGCCTTACAATTTGAAAACTTATATAATATTTTGTTTATGTTTTCTTTTATTTCTATCTCAATTGCCTTCATTAACATATCATTCTCTAAATCTTTTGTAAAATCAATAACTATTCTATCATGTAACATCTTTCCACATTTAGAACATTTATTCCAGTACATTTATTATCTCCAATTATATTTATTTTTTACTATTACATACAAAGGGCTTATTGTTGATAGGTACAAGTCAAAGCCTATCAAGTCATAAGCCCATAAGTAAGGATATACTACCATATACAAGGGTATTTTTTCATCTTCTGGCATACCCTATATATAAGGATAGCTTAAATTATTTTCTGTAACAGTTTACACCTAGAAATGTGTTTGCTCCATTTACAGAGATATTTCCTTCTGTAGTAGCAATTATGTTTGTCTTTCCAGAAGCAGATTTTCCAAAATCTTGTGTAAGATCGATTGTGATAATCATTTTCTTGTTATCTTCTGAATACTTTATTTCTACATTCTTCATTTTAATATCACCACCTTTTTGTTTTATTTATTTTATCATTCAACTATCGTAAATACTCCAGAGTTAACAGCATCAATAGTACAGTATTTACAAAAGTTAAATTCTTCTTCATCAATAGTACTCTTAACATTAACTGTAGCTTCTTCTTCACAATTTCCCTTACAATAATCACAGCTTTCGTCTACATCTTCACATTTTGCCATTTACCTATCTCCTTTTATTTGTTTTATTCATCTAACATCTTTATTCCAATATTTTATTTCCATTGTTTTATTTGAATACAGAATAGCTTTATTAAATCTCTTTATATCTATTTTACCTTCATCGTATTTTTGTAACATATTTAGATAAAACTGGAATCTTTTTTCACCAAATTTATCTGTACAATCTTTAATAAGCACTTCACCATGTTCTTTTTTATAGTTAGTGACAAAAGTATTTATTTCTATGAATTTACTATATGTTAATTCTGTTAATGTTGTTATCTTATCCATTGTTATTTATCCATTCATTTTATTTTCAATAACACACATGAAAACAGTATCACCTATAAAACTTGAATTATATATTTCTTTTTGTACTACTTTTCCACTATTCCAATATAGATTAATTATTCTCTTTTTGTTTTCCTTATCTACTTCTGGAATAAGAAAAGAATGTGTTATCTTTTTTGCTTCACGAAGAGTATTTACATATTTAGTTTTCATTGATTTACCTTTTTTGTGTTCTGTTATTCTAATGAGATAAGAATCTAAATCTTCATTCATAATTATTTTTTAAGTTTTTGCACTTCTTTTACCATATAAACACTATAATCATGAACTATTGTACAAAGACCTGCATCATTTATTATTTCTGTTATAGTTTGCTGTAATTCTTTTTCATTGGTACTTTTGTCTGTTTCAACTTCTATAACAAACCTTAATATCTTATTTATTGATGGATTGTTTCTTTTTCTTTTTTCCATTTGTTCATTGTTTTCTATTTGAATAATTTCATTTCTTAAATACACTAATTTCCCGATATCACTCTCAGTTACTTTTCCAAAATCCCATATATCTAATTGTTTATTTAAATCACTTTCTTGAATTTCATAAGGATTAGGCAATACACCTTTTTCCATTTTTGTTCTAATAGACCACCTTGCAACTATTCCATCATTTATTTCTGTTATTATCTTAGCCATGATTTATACTCCTATCTTTTATTATACTCTCTACATAAAAAAGCCACTAGATAAAAGTATCTTACCTAGTGGCTTTATATTCTACCTTAAAGAGATAAATAATTACAAATTACTATTTATCTCTTCTTCTGTCCATTCAAACATTCTTGTACCATCTTCTTTTTCTAAACAGAAGAAAGCTGTTGGACCACTACTCCAACGTTCCGCTTGTACAATTTCTTTGACTTTTGTTCCATCTTTTAAAGTATATTCTTGTAAAGATGGACCATCACCATAAAAAGAATCATGTTTTTCATATGTAACACTGTTCCTTTTATGTGATAATATATGTCCACAATTAGGACATTTATTATCTTCATTTGGTATCATCTCTACATTTTCACTTAAAAATGCTTCTGCTTCTGGTTTCAATCCCACTTCTTGATACATTCTCATAACTGTTCTCCTTTTTGTTTTAATTATACCTTATTCTTGTAATTTCTTACAAGAATTTTGTATATCTCTTTTTGTTCTTCTGTTTCAAATCTATTCTGTTGAATAGATAATCCTGGTCTATATTGTGCAATTGATAATCTTGATAATATTCTATATCCTCTAGACCATTGACCAGAATGATACCTATTACAGAATAGATACAATGCACCATATAGATCAAAACGATTGTTTAAATATTCTTCTCTATCCATTTTTATTATCCTCTATATAAATAGAAAAGGCCAGTAGAAATCAATCATACTGGCCTAATCTATGTACCTCTTCAATTGTTGTGTTGAAATTACTTCTTCATTCTACTTATCACCGCCCTTTATTTTTTATTTTACTCCTTTTCTGGTACTTCATCTTTATTTACAATTGTAACAACACTTCTTGTTACGCCTTCGTTTAATGCTGCAAGTGTATTAGCACAAACAGAAAGAAGCTTTGCTTGTTCTGCTAATCTTTCTGCACACAAATGTAATCTTGTATTATCTCTTTTCCATAGTGCATCATGTACTTCTGATTTATGTCTTTCTATTTCTTGTATACATCTTCCAACAGCTACTTGTGCAGTTGTAATCAATGCTTTGTAATCCAACTTAACTTCATCAAAAGATAAATCATTTTTTGTTATACCGTTCATTTTAATTACTCCTTTTTATTAATATATAATCGGTTGATATTTCATGGTAGCGGTAGTATTAACCAATTCTATTCTTTTTATTTCATTATCAGTTACAGCATACTTTTTGTAACATCCTACACAATATGCCATATCAAAATCAGAATCTCCAGAATGTACTCTTTTTATTTCCATTCTATTTCCACATTCACATGTTATAAATATCACTTTTAACATTTTATTCATTCTCCTATTTCTAGTGTATTTTCTTTACTTCATAATGAAGATATGGAACAGAATGTTCACAAGCGTAAATATCGCCATATTCACCGGATAACACTTCTACAAACAAACAACCATAATTGATATTTCTTTTTCTTCCGATCATTTTACATATTGATTCTATATCTTGACTGTTTGTTATTAATTCAAGTTCTTCTCTTTTCTCTAAATCTTTTACAGTCATTTAGATTGCTCCTTTTACAGTATTTTTAATATCTCCATTATTTCCATTATTCCCACTACTTTTCCATCGAAATATCTAGACCATTCTTTATCTTGTTTTCCTTCTGCCCATTTCTGTTTATCTTTTGTTTCTTGTAATATCTTATCTATCTCTATTTTCTGCTGTTCTGTTATCATTGTAATTTGTCCTTATTATTTTATTTTATTATGCTGTTGTTAATTGATTGAAACAGTTATCTCTCATTGATAAATGACGAATATCATACATAAAATAAATATGGTTCATTGAAATATCGTTTTCATCAAACATACAAAAATCTTTTATTTCTCCATTTTCTCCACAACCATTATACATACCTCTGCATTCTCTACAATAACACTCTTCGTTAAAACATTTATCACATATTTGTTGTGCAGGCATTTTTATTTCTCCTTATTGTTTTATTTAAAATGGTGTAACAAGTAAACAGGAACCACCAATTATATTTTCTTCTCTGTGCAAATCTAATGTATAAAACATAACAAGTGGCCCTTGATTTTTACTTCTAAATGTAAGATGATATTCTATAACATGTAAATCTGTTTTACCAGTTTTTTCATTATACCTATTACTGATTATCTTTTCTCTAATTTTCATTGTGAATTTTCCTTTATATTTTATTTTACTTCTAACTATCTATATAAAAAAAGCCCAACAGGAATTAATACCCATTAGGCTTTTTTCTTCCTTATATATAGGGTTACTTTTTACCCTTGCTTTTTACCTTATATATAGGGTTACTGATTAACGACTTTCCTATTAATCATATTATACTCTATCCAATGATCTATACAAACAAGTTTATTTGTCTTTCTGTTTTCAAATTCTTTTTTATACTCATATCCTCTAAATATAAAGGTATGAGTGTTACAATGATTAATTACTTTTGTTTCTGTATTACCATTTTTTAATATCGAAGTGAAAGTATTACTAAATTCTTTTTTTACTACTTTTTCTTGTACCATTTTTATTTATCCTTTTTTGTTTTATTTTTTATTTATAACAAGTGCAACCCTGTTATTTTTCCATAGTTCTATTATTGCGCTTTGTGTTTCTTCTGAAAGATATTCTTTTCGGCTATATCTCCAATTTTGTTCTATTGCTTCTGCTGTCATTTCTCCCATCTTTAATGCTTCTTTATATAATACTGTTATTTCTTTCAGCATTGTAACTACTCCTTATTGTTTTATTTTACTGTTATACCTCTATAATAAAAAAGGCCATCATCTAATATAACAGATGATAGCCTTTTCTGTTTAAAGTAACTATTTACTATCAGTCACTTTAAATCAATTACCTTGCCGAGTTCTTTTGCAGCCAGTGTGCCGAGTTCTTCTCTTTCTGTTTTGGTAAGTACTCTCATTTCTGCCATTGTTACATTTCCGAAATAACCTTTGATTGCTCCTACTGCTGTAATCTTTTCTTCTGCCATGATACATACTCCTTTTTTTGTTTTATTCTAATCATAATAAGGTGATTAGTTTATAGCCTTTTCTGTTTTGATTACTGTTTCAATTCTTTCCTTGCAATTGGAACAGATTTTCTTTTCTGTTACAATTTCTGTTCCTTGTGTTTCTCCTGTAAACTGTCCTGTTTCTTTATCGTAATTCTTGTATGTTCTGTTTCTTGTTTCTGTTACAATTCTGTTTACTCTAATTCCAGGTCCGATATTCTTATTACATTCTTCACATTTAAACATTTGTTCTGTTCTCCTTTTATGTTTTATTTTGCTACATTTATAACTTGTATTCCTTTTGCAACTATAGTCATTCCATCATAATAAACATATAGATAATCTGGATTATTAGTTGTCTCTACTTTCTCCAATTTATCTAATGGAATGATTATATCTTCTCTATCTTTTTGTGGAGTAATTATTACCATCATTTTTTCTGTTTCTTTCATAATATCTGTTATCCTATTCTGTTTTATTTAGTTACAATCTTTCTATAATAAAAAAGGTTCAACCATTTCTGATTGAACCTTCTCTATACTACTTTGTTTTGTTACTTCTTTTTGATTACTTCTTGCCTTTCGGCTGTTCCTGTTTCTTCTCTTCTTTCTTCTCTTCCGGTTTTGCGACTGTCACCGTTTCGGTTGTTTTTTTTGCTTTTCTTTCACCACGCGCCCCTTTGTAATAGATACGGTAATTGTCGGCAAAAGGAAACTTTACAATGTTACCCTTATCTGTAAGAACAAGGATACATGCTTCTTTTTTCATTATAGCAAACAAAGCATCGACGATTGTTTTATCGTCAATAGCTATTCCATTACCTCTGCCTTTACCACTTGCCAAGTCTTTTTGAATAGCTGCAAGCATAGCCGTTAACGCTGTTGAGTCATTCTTTACTTTCTCCAATTCTGCCAGTTTCTTTAATACATCTTCTTTCTTCA
>Ga0187878_1000314_pt1 | contig 58041 bp, 93 predicted proteins | sample June2016WEW_17_1_FD_132979 | JGI IMG/M metagenome (GOLD analysis project Ga0187878, IMG submission 132979) | Peatland microbial communities from SPRUCE experiment site at the Marcell Experimental Forest, Minnesota, USA - June2016WEW_17_150 | ecosystem: Environmental > Terrestrial > Soil >... | reverse complement strand
GTCACATTTGGCGCAGCAAGCCCATACGGGAAATCCTTTTCACGTTCACTTCTTCAGCAACGAAAGCTGAAGTAGATGTGGTGCTTACTGCATTGCAATCGCTGGCATTCAGGAAGTAGATGGTGTTATTTCTAGCCTGTCACCAGAACGGTTCATTACGACTCCAGACGGACAAATACCGGAGCATAAAGAATATTTCAAGGGTGAAGGAAAAGAGTGGCATATTGCACCTGGAAGTGCGAAGATTCGGGCAAATGAAATGGTGGCAGCGAAGATCAAAAGCCTGAAGAAAAGCCTTGTTTATTTCGAGAACCTTAAGTTTTAGGAGGCAACATGAAGCTTGCAACGTTCGAGGCTACATTCCCTGAATTGAAAGGCGGTGCAATCTATCGTACTGGCCGTGGGGAAGCATCTACGATTGCGGCAGCGATTAGCCGAGCGGTGAAGGCTACGCTGAAGCAGAACAAAGGCAAGCGTTTTCATACGATCAAAGCCGTAATCACCGTAATCGACAAAGCAGAGGATCAAATCAAGGAGGAAAGCAATGGCTAAAGCAAGATTGCAGGTAGCAGAGCCCGCCCCAATAGAGTTAATTTTGTCCAATAAGGAAGCCCAAGCCCTGTTTGCTGTGCTAATGAATATCGGTGGAGACCCATGTGAAAGCCGTCGTGGTATCATTGATGGAATTAGAATAGCCATGGCAAAGGTAGACTCAAAGAGATTCAACGATACTGTCCCATCAAGATTTGACATGGCGGGTTCACTCAAATTTATGTCTGTAGGAAAAACTATGAGCAGTGGTCCGATTGGAGGATGTGAAGGTGATTGATACCAAAGAAACTCCGAAGGTATGGGCAACGGAAGCAGCAAAGGTTGCCCTAGCGTCCAACGAAGGGGATTCACTGGAACTCCTACGTCGGGTATTCCAACAATACTTGTATAAATCAAATGTACTATACATGAAAGCTGCTGGCAGCGGCGACGAAACGGAAATGGCAAAGAAAGCCCGCATCAGAAAGACCGCTGACTATTACAAGCATCAGGCTGAGATCATCCAAGCATTAATCAATCAGTAGGAGGAAGTAATGAGTTTCAAAAAATTTGCCCTGAAGGATGTCCGACCGAACCCTTATCGTGATCTTAAGCGTTTCCCTGTAGTTCCTGAAAAGGTTGAGGCTCTAAAAGAGTCTTACGAAGCAACGGGATATTGGGAAAATATCGAAGGCAGAGAAGTGGATGGGCTGCTTGAACTTGCTTATGGTCATAACCGTTTTGCTGCGTTGAAGGCCATGTATAAGCCGAGTGATGAATTCAACTTCATTGTGCGAAATATGTCTGATTCAGATATGATTCAGCGCATGTCCAGAGAGAACAATGAAGCATATCGTGCGGACGTGGGTGGTACTATTGAAAGTGTTCGCGCAGCGGTTTTGGCTTTGTCCGAAGGCAAAATTACGCGCGGAAATAAACCTGGGCAAATGCCGCAAGTTGCTGAAAAGACAGCAGATAGTTACAAAAAATATGCTCCATCCTTTCTCTCTGGAGTATCCGACAGCAAGTTGCTGTCGCATCCATACACTGCTCTTTCTGTAGCCGTTTATTTGGGCTGCGCTGAAAATACGGGCAAAGGAAAAGTGCAATCAAATCCCAACATCATTGCTGCTTTCATCCTGTTGGAGCTTGAGGAATGCAAAGTCCCTGGGTGGACCTCTGCAGATAGCTCAGAATTGGATAAGCTACGCAATGCTGATGGCGCTATTCCCGCAGCACGCGCAATAAAAATCGGTAAGGAAGCGCGTGACCGTTGGAATGAAATGCGGGAAAGAGAGGCAACTAAAGCCGAAGTTGTCAAGCAAGCGGGGATGACCGCTAAGCAGATCGACGCTCAAAATAAAGCAATAAAAGCAGAGCAGAAAGCCGCACAAATAATCCTCGATGCTGAACAAGCGGCAGCCGATAAAGCGGCGATAGAAGAGGAAGCCGCATTCAGGGCAGCAAAGAAAATACAAGATGAAAAAGATAAAAAGGAGCGTGAAGCACGCAGGAAGGAAGCAGAACTTTTGTTTGAACTTGAGCGTAAAGCAATCGCTGAATCAGCCGAAGCATTAGCCCTAGTAGAGCAGGAAAGATTGAAAAGGGAAGAAGCTCAGCGTGCATCATTTGCCTCAACGCAGCGTCAAAGTACACGGCGCATCTTGAGTAAGGAAGACCCGTTATTTGAAAATCTGAAAAGAATAGGCCACGATCCCAAAACGACAGAGAAAGAACGATTACAGCAAATTGAAGCACTTGATGATGTGATTGGCAGAGTGGAACAAGCCAAGAAATTGATGTATCCTGAACCTGCACAGAAAAAGGAGAAGAAATAATGGTTAACGATGTGAGTGATACACTATCCTTGCGAGGAGCTTTCGCAGGTTTTACACAAACAAAAGAAGAAATCATAGCACAAAAACGAGCGGACCTGAAAAGCAGATTAGAAACATACCTCTGTGATTCAGAATTTGCTAATCGCGCTGAAGCGGTGAAACAGGAACTTATCAATACACCGCTGCCCGCTGCCCCTTCTGAGGAATCTATAGCGCTGGCATGGATGCGCAATACGGGTATAAAAGATCGGTATAAGGCTGTAAAAGGGGAATCCTCACCACAAGAGCTGGTTGCTTCTATGATTCCCAACTCTGGGATTATACGTGGTGTTGTGGACCTTGGAGATGGGTGTTTCCGAATCTACGGTTTTGGAATAGCCAACTCAGCAGATAAAAAATGCCCCATTAAAATTCCTGCTGAAGTAATGGAAAAGCTTTCAGCATTGACTGATGAACAATATGCTGAACAAGCTGGGGATTTATTGCAGGCATGTGAAGGGGATAGAGCATACGCATTCTCATCATTTTATCAGGATTATGCTCTTGACTACACTCCTGATGGACGAGGTGGATTTACTGTTACGGATGCACCTAGTGCAGCCCGCACCATCTCAGCTATTAACATTCCACAGAACACCGAAGAAGGAAGAAATGTGATGTCTTTGCTATCGCGTGCTGCCGCCTATCTTGGCAGTAGATAAAATTTCAAAAGGAGAATTAAAATGGATAATTTTTTCGACTCGATTCATAATGATGATCTTGGTCCTGCAGTGGGAGCATTCCACGGTATTCCCATCCGTTCTTGGAGCCCCAATGCTACCAGAAATAGAGATAACAAGAGACTCGCAGTTGATCTAAAGACCCGTCAATTGCTTGGTGAATCCAATGAGAATACCGCTGTGCTTCTTCCTGGGGAAGTCATATGCTCAGATTTCATTATCCGTCGGGAAACTGCTGAGAAGAGGCAGGATGGTATAATCATTCCAATTCCTGAGCCAAAAAACAGTAAGCGCGTCTCCATTAAAGAAGCGTTGATCTTGGCTGAAGAAGGGGCTTGCATTATATGGCGTCCAGATGGTATAATTGGAACGTCAGAATACGCTTTGGTTATGAACCAAGATGATGAGGAGAATCAAAATGTATTGTGATTGTGGCAATAGGTGCCAAGAAGGGTATTCTCTTTGCCCTAATTGCAGGGGAATCCGATATTTTGATACAGGATTACTGTCCGATCCTGATGCAGAAAGCCCTTTTATGAGCCCAAAAGATTACAGGGAAAGCCATCCAGGTGGTGTACTCAACAGTGATTGTGCTTGCCACTAAATTGCACCCTGAGGAGTAAAGCATGGCAAGGGAACGCTGTTGGTATTGCGACGGGAATGGCTGGTATGCTGTAACCACACATCACCCCGACTGTGATGGTGACTGTGGTGATGGAGCCCCTTGCCCAATACAGAAGCAAATTGCCTGTGGGTATTGCATGGGTCTGGGATATATAAACACAGAGGATGAGGAGCAGTAATGTCATTCGATCAATTCATGAAACAGTTCGGCGGGGATACCAGTGAATCCAATGGTACTGACCTACTCACTTCTGCCGCTGAAAAAACATTGACCCCTCTTGATTTCGTATCTGAAGAGGGTGCGCTGGATGCCTTCATTGACAAATTCAATGGAGTGACTGAGCCCTATTTCTTTTATAATGGCTCGGTAGAACTACGCTTTCAAACGGATGAACATATCTACTACCTCGTTGGAGAGCTAGGGCAGTTGACCCCGCAAGATGGCGTTACGACCATCTGCCACATCATTGATAAGTCCAATGCGCTCGTGCCGTGGGCTGCAAAGGTGGTAGTCCAGAAGATACTCAACACTGCGCCGAAGGCAGAGAAAGAAGCTAATGGCGGATTTTATCTTCCCGAGATGCATTGGGATGCCTTCGAGAAGTTGCTGCTTGATGCCAAGTCTGCTCCCAATGATGCAAAGGTAGAGGCTGGCGATGTTGGACACATGGCGCATACGTGGCTTGAGTACTACATCAAGTCCGTGATCGCGCTGCGCGTGGCTGAGGAAACAGGCAATTTGGATGCTCAGATAGAGCACCGTCAGGCCATAGAAAGTAAGCTAGCGAATCTGCCAGGAGATGAACGTGCTGCAAGCTGCGTCAAAGCTGCGCTTGCATGGATGAAGGCACACAATGTCCAATGGCTAGAAACTGAACGCAAGATTTATAGCAAGAAATATTCCTATGCAGGCACGATGGACGGCCTTGCATACGTCAGTTCTTGTGATGACCCAACGTGCTGCTCAGAGCATTTTGTGAGTAGGTTGTCGCTCATTGATTGGAAATCATCGAACTACCTTTACATTGAATACCTTTATCAGACTGCAGCCTATGAAGCTGCATATGAAGAAGAATTTGATGCTGATGTTGCTGACCGCTGGATCATTCGGTTGGGAAAAGCTGATGGGGAGTTTGATCCTTGGCATACACTGCCCGAAGATTTCCAAGAAGATTTCGAGGGCTTCCTCGATGCACTCAGTCTGTCCCGAAGTGTGAAGCTGACCAACGAGCGCATGAAAGATCAGAAACATGTGCGCAAGGAGATCAGAAAGAAACTCAAAGAAGCTGCGAAGGAAGCAGAGATGGCGCAACGCAAACAAGCGCGCGCTGAACTAGTTGCTGCTAACCGTGAGAAGAAAGCTCAGGAAAAAGAGCAGAAGAAAGCTGCTGCAAAAGCAGAGCGTGCGGCATTGAGAAACAAGCCGAAAGAGCTGCGTGATGCAGAAGCATTACTTGCTAAGATTGTTCCTATCGACGAGAATAGTGGCACGATTACTGGACGCATTAGCATTGAAAAACCAGAATTTATAGAGCTGGATAAGGAAGATGCTGAGGTGTTCGTTGATGCGGTGACTAATCCTCCTGAACCAAATGAGAAACTAAAAGCAGCGGCCAAGATATTCTCTTTTGACTTATCTGAAATTGAACAACGAGTCTTGGCAACTCTTCCTGCCGAAGAAGTAGTTAAGTACAGTGCACCCCAGCTACCAAAGGAAAGTTAATGATAGCACGCAAGTTCATCCGTCAAGAATTGAGGCATGATAACGGTTGCACACAAGTAGCCATCGCTTCTTTGTTGGGCCTTACTGTGGATGAAGTGTGCAAAGCTGTTCCCATAAGAAAATTGGGAACTAGTACAATTGCATTCAAACCCATTCTAAAACAGCATGGCTATACCTTTGCCCTTAGCCCGATAATTGCGTCGGTACGGTATTCTGGAAGAAGGACAAGACACTGTGTACTCATAGACGAGCTGGATATGGTTTATGATGGGCACCTTGATAAGCCTGTGAAGCTTTTGGATTATCTGAAGAATCCTACAGGCAGCGGTCGCCGTCGGTACATAGAATCTCTCTCACCACTCAGTAAAGCCCGCTCTAAGAAAGAACTCAAAGAAATAGCAGATGTTTATGAGAAGCAGTATCAAGTACAAATCAAAAAGATGAAAGAGCAGGATAAGGAGGGACAATGAGCGCGGGATCAACAGGCAAAGGGCCAGTGACCAACCTTGACCTTCACTATGCATACCTGCATTTCAATTACAAATATTTTCATAATAAGCTGCCCAAAGATTTGCCTACATTTTTCACACGGGAATTAGATAGGAAAGGAAAGCTTGGGAATACTCCAGTGCTTATTTATGCTGGCAGCAAAAGACTGAGCATACCCAAACCTACATGCATTCAAATTCGATGGAAAGATAGAGAATGCAAGAGGTATGCCTATCTTTCTTTGCTGCATGAGATGGTTCATGTAGAGAATCCTAAGCCCGAAGGACATGGACCATGGTTTCACAAAAGAATGAAAGAACTGGCAATGGCAGGTGCATTTAACGATTATTGGTAGGAGGAAAAATGAAGGGTCTTGATTCCAAAGCCATGTTGATGAACATTAGAGGGGCGCTGCGTGACGGTGAACCTATGGAAGATATCATGGAAATGTATTCCGATCTTCCACAAGATTTCATGTCTCAACTGCTGGCAGATGAAATCCTGCCAGATGACTTTGATGGGGTAGAGAATGTAGAGATTCCATTTGCGCCAACCAAGCTGAAAATCACCAGCGCAGATTTCATCCGGGCGCGGGGAATGGGAATAGTAATATGAAGCCTAATGATGCCAGGATTATTGACAATGGGGCACTAAACGAGAAGCTGTTAAGACTATCTGTTGAAACTGCAGAGCAACATCTTGCTACCGCCAAGCTTACCCATCAGAAGATCACAGAACAAATCAGCATGCGCACCACAACTATTGCAAGCATCGCTGGCAATATCTTTGCTCAAATGCTTGCTTCAAATAAGCCCATGCCACAAGAATATTATGCTGCTGCCACATTGGTTAAACTGGCAGAGGATATCATATCGGCTGCTGAACTGGCCGCATCAAAAGCCAAGGAACTGCAAGAGCAACTGGTTTAACGAAAGAGTTGACAATTAGTGAGACCTGTGCTATACTAGATGTAGTTGCAGCCTCACGTACAACATCCAAAGGAGCTAACATAACGTATGGCAGAAGAACTTGTAGTACTCGGTCAAACCGATATTCAAAAGGGAGGGCTCGGCCTTAATAGCCGCATCTTCTCAGTATCCCCATCCACTATTGAGATTGTTCAGAAGATGACGCACCAGGAAAGTGCAATTCCTGGCAAGCTGCGCGTCACAGACACTAATCAGCACTATGATGAAATGCAGGTAGTGTTGCTGGTGGAACCAATGGAGCAACGTGCCTATTTTGAGGGTCAAGACTACTCGAAAGATAGTAAGATTTGCTTCTCACTTGACAACGTAGAGCCCCATGATAAAGCAAAGATTCCGCAGGCAGTGAAATGTGGATACCGCGATGCAAGTGGTCGTTTCGTTCCGACATGCCCGAGGGCATCGTGGGACAAGTACCGAGAAGCCAAAAAACAGGGCATATCTGATTTGCGTCCATACCTGCCGAAGTGCAGGGAATATTGGCATTGCGTGCTTGCTGACCGCGTTACTCAGCTCCCATATTACCTGAACGTCAAAGGTAAGAGCATTGAGCCCTTCAAGAAGGGCATGGGAAATGTGGCGAAGATGATCCATCTCATGCGGGCAACTGCGGAGAATGACAACAAATTGCTGATGGAAAGCAATGCAGAAGTCAAAGCGGCAGTCGATGCCGGTCAGTGGCATCCCCTGCTCAAGACGATGCCAAATATCTTTGACGTTAGTTTCAAGATTTGCTGCGTGCCCCAGGAAAAAGGAACTTACTGGACCCTGGGCTTCAAGGACATCGCACCTCTGAAGCAAGAAGATCGCGCTAAGTTCGGAGCGTTGTTCCTTGAGTTCGCCAATCGCAAGGCGACCTACGCAGCGCAAGCTGAAGAAGCAGAACAACAGGCTGCTGCCGCAGACGCGGAAGTAGCCGTTGATGCCTCAGTGATCGAGCCCCCTGCTGGGCCGGTCACGGGTGAAATCGTGATATGAGTGCAACGCTCATACTCAATTTGGAGGGGTGCAATGCCCCTCCTATCTTGACCCGAGCAGAACGTCGCAGGATTGCAGTAAAGAAATGGAAGGTAAACAACCCTGACAAAGTAAAAGAAATGGGTAACAAAAGCCATAGAATATGCTATGCCAGAAACCCAAAGAAACGGCAAGCTGAAATAGCCGCATGGCAAGCGGCTAACCATGGTAAAGTTTTGACTGCTGTGTACGAATGGAGAAAACGCAATCCCGAACAAGTACGTATATGGAACCGCAAGTACAGGGCCAATCGGTTGGGAAGCACAGAGCATTATACAACCGAACAATGGGCGGAATTAAAATCTGTGTATGGAAACCGTTGTGTGTGCTGCGGTCGGCATGAATTAGGGCTAGCTGCTCAGGGATTGATGTTGGTTCCAGATCATATAGTAGCTTTAGCCTGCGGTGGTACAGACGACATCGGAAACATCCAACCATTATGCCACGGCAAAGGTGGTTGCAACAACAAGAAAAACAAGCAGCACAAAGATTATAGATGAAAATTGCCTAACTCGCCAGAGTGGGGATGTAAGTCGGGGAATCCGCAATGGATTCCCCGCATATTTTATTTATGGAGAAATCAATGAGTAGGAAAAAGTTGTATCTGAACCTCCAACGTGTTGACGACCGAAAGATGGAAGCACGCTTTGCTATCCGCAAGAGCACCCGTCAAACTGCGGCTGACATTCGTCTCGTGGGCAGTATGCTTGTGAAGTTGAACGGGCAATTACAGACCTTGGCACGGCAGATCGAAGACCTGGCTGAGCGGTTGTAGTTAGAAGGAAAAACAATGGAAGCAGCAATGGCGGGGCATTCAGCGATGGGTGCCCTGCTGGGGTTGCTTTGGAATACAAAGGAGACAGTATGTGTAAATATCCTCACGGTTTGCCGGGTAGCAATACCGAGGCTATTATGGGGGCATTTCAAATTCCAAAGGACATATATCTGAAAGTAATGTCCTACTCTAATCCTACACCGCTAACAGTAGTAGTTACTACAGTTCCACGCAGTGCTGTGGAATGGAGGCGTAAGATAGGTGCTTGCGCATCTACATTTGGCTTTCCTTTCCGTTTACGCTTTGCAGTAGAATCAAGCGCAGTGTTGTTTGGTTTACCAGAAGAGAGTATATATCGTTATCCCAATGATTTATCTGGTAATCTACTTGGCATTAGGACGTGGATAGAACAGAACACTGACGCCGATCTAATAAGTGACGATGACCCAGGCACATCTTACGCAGGGGGGCCATTTATAGAAAAAAGAACTACTTTGATCTTAGCATGTGATTGCAATGCTTCTGGGGCTCATCGTTGGGGCATCACTCCTGAACTGCATCATTCTGTATGGAAATTTGGCATAGCTTTAGCAAAAATATTAGGTGTTAATTACTTGGGTTGCAATGGTTCCGAAGCTACCAAAGGTGTGTTTTGCAATACAAAGTTTTACCCTCTCGGTGTAAACAGAACGGTCAATGGTATTTCTGCTATCATACACGGCATACGACACCGGATCAGTAGCGCGTGTCCGCAAGAGTGGGCAATGATGACAGGATTTGCTAACAGTAAGGGCAACGGAACATTGACTATGATGCCTCTTCTTAGGCCCTATGCTGTTAATCCTCCAGCAGAAGGGACTGTGGAGCAAGCACACAGTCTGATCATAAAGGAATGTGGAAGAATAGTATTTAAGCCGGGTAATACTGGAGGAGGAAAAGGACGCAAGAACAACGCTATATTCCACGCTATAGATGCCAGGGTGAGCACAGTAGAGGCATGCCTGCAACACGCTGTTTGATCTTAATGAACAATACCAACGGTGCTACTGTCGGTGCTCCAAATGTATCGACCGGCAATTACTCTTTATATGAAGGGGATTGCTTAGAAGTAATGAGAGGTATTCCTAGTTCATCTGTGGACCTGGTACTGTGTGATCTGCCCTATGGTACTACTCAGAACAAATGGGATTGTCTTATTGATCTCTCCTTACTTTGGGAGAATTACAATAGGATTTGTAAGACTAATGCTGCTATGGTGTTCACTGCACAAACACCGTTCGATAAGGTTTTAGGTACATCTAACCTAGAGAACCTGCGTTATGAGTGGGTTTGGCAGAAGAACATTTCCACAGGCTTTATGAACGCCAACAAGATGCCCCTAAAAATACATGAAAACATTCTTGTGTTTTATCGGACACTACCAGTATACAACCCTCAATTTTCGGTAGGAACGCCGTTCAAAACCAAAAGGAAAGGAACGGTTGACACAGGAGAAAACTACGGTAAGGTAGGCATTACTGTTAGGACAGACACGATAAATGATGGTAAGCGTTACCCAAACACCATCCTGTATTTCCCCAGAGAAATAGGGCTTCACCCCACACAAAAACCAGTGCCTCTTTTTGAGTATCTTATACGTACCTATACTAACGAAGGTGCAGTGGTACTCGATAGCTGCATGGGGTCAGGAACTACAGGGGTAGCGTGCGTTAGGTCTGGGCGATCATTCCTTGGCATTGAAAAGGATCACAAGTATTTTGAGACAGCAAGACAGCGCATAGAGGAGACAAAGATTGATTCTTCCTTACATAAAGCAAGCATTATCGTCTCGGTATAGAGGTAAAGATTTTGAAGAGTACTTTGCTTTCTTGGAGTCGCGTCCCATTACCAACACCGGGCAAAAGCACCATATTCTCCCAGCGTCAGTAAAATCATTCTTTCCCTATGCATCGGACCCAAACAATTTAATACTGCTTAGTGTAGAAGATCACAATGCTGCTCATCTTCTGCTCGGTAAAGCAGAACCATGGCTTCTACGCACTGCGCGTCGATCTAGGGGTTACTAAGACAAAACAAAGGACGCACAATGCCAACAGTAGATCATCTATTGTTTCTTATGCACAATGGTGCAGTTGCGTGGCGCATACAGTTGGCAGCACGCGCTGTGCTTGCAAAGGTAATTATGGGGCTTGAAGAAAATAACCCTATATCACACGAGCTAATTGCTCTAAGGGAGACGCTATGAAACTTTCCACGATCTTAAAACTCGATGACCTACTCGCTGTCTGCGAGAGTGAAGCAGCCCGATGGCCCGATTGGAGACCCAGCGCCAGTGCTCCGTTCTACCAGATCAAAGCAGAGCAACAGAATGCGCTGCGTGTAATCAGGGAGGGAATTCGCCGTGGGCTTTATTCAAGCGTCCTGTAAGAATTTCTCTGAGAGAGTGCCGCACGCGCTGACTGCGTTTGAGGTGTGGGAGCATGCGGGTTTCGAGGGCAACACTGTACATTTGAAAGGCTTGAATGATAGTATGCCTATTAACCGTGCTCATCGCACCGTATATGAGACTTCATTAAAAGCCACTGATATGTACGAAGCACCGCTTAGGAGATGCAATGCTAAGACCGTTTCAGAACAACGCGCTGACCTCTAGCGTCGAAGCGTATGATGCGGGAATATATCACCAACTGATTGCAATGGCGACGGGTACTGGTAAAACTGTAGTATTCGCCAATCTGATTAAGGCGATGGGACATCGCATCCCTGGGCAGATGTGGGTTATTGCTCACCGTGAAGAATTGATCGACCAAGCAGTAGATAAGATTCGCCATTGGAATCCTGAGTTAATTGTCGATAAGGAGATGGCAGAGTATGAAGCTAATCCTTTTGCTGATGTTATTGTTTCTTGTGTTGCGAGCATTGGTCGTAAAGACACTAAACGCACGGAAAGATTTGATTGGAATGCTGTAACCATAGTTGTAATCGACGAAGCTCACCACACCCCTGCTAGTACCTACATGAACTTCCTTCAGACTTGTGGCTTTGTCCATGAGGTAGAGAAGGACGGCAAAAAAGAACTTGTCAGGAATTCAGACTGCAAGAAGTTGCTAATTGGAGTTACGGCAACCCCGCAGCGTGGCGATGGCAAGGCATTGGCTTCTATCTATGACAAGATTGTTTACAAGTATCCAATCTTCAATGCTATCGAAGATGGTTGGCTGGTTGACCTGCGCTGCTATCGCGTTTATACCAGGACTAGTCTTGATGCAGTGCATACCACGGCTGGTGATTTTCAGTCCGATGAGTTATCTAACGCAATCAATACAGAAGAGCGCAACAAGCTAGTTATTAATGTATGGCGAGAAAAAGGTGAAGGTAGACGAACCATTGGGTTCTGCGTTGATATCGCCCATGCACAATCTTTGGCAGAAACATTCCGTGGCTGCGGTATAGCAGCGGAAGCAGTGTGGGGCAATGATCCTGACCGTAGTGATTATTGGGAATGTGATACATGCAAAAAACGTTCAGAATCAGAGGATCGCATCAAGAAGGCTTGCACTCGCAAAAATGAAAACGGAATAAAATGCGGAGGAACTTACTGCTTCAATAAAGGCAAACTTACCAGACACAAAGAGGGAGAGTTTCCAGTGCTCCTCAATTGTGGAGTGCTTACTGAGGGATACGATGATTGGCAGATTGGTTGTATCCTACTTGCGCGCCCAACCAAAAGCGGTAGTCTCTATACACAGATGGTCGGACGAGGAACCAGACTTGAAGATGGTACTGGTAACCTTTTCGACGCCATAGCTGCAGGGGTAAAACTAAGCAAGACCGATTGCATTCTGATTGATGTGTGCGATCTGTCTACCAAGCATAAGCTACAAACTGCACCAAGCTTGTTAGGATTGGATGTTAATGTGGACTTCAGTGGCCGAAAGGCTTTGGAGTCTGTCAAGGAAATCATGGCGGCGCAAGCTGCCAATCCACACATCGACTTCAGTAGACTCGATGACATCACGAAACTCAAGACGTACATTGAGAGCGTGAACCTGTGGCAAGACAGAGAAGTTCCGAAAGAGATTTTAGAGGGAAGCAAACTTGATTGGCACAAGCGGCCTGATGGCAGCTACATGCTGATGCTTCGCTCGAAAGAGATTGATCATTTCTTCGTGGGCGGGAATAAGATTCCTGTGTATGAGCAAAAGACAATCTATGTAAAGGAAAACATTCTCGGCAAATTCGAGATCATCTCTACAATCAAAACCACTAAGTCACCGAAGCAGGCTTCTATGTCTGCTGTATTATCCAAAGCAGAAGCCTGCAGCCTGGAAGATGCTTTGCGAATGGTGGATGCAAAGGTAATTGAAACTGGACAGGATAAGTACCTAACTCGAAACAAGCAAAGCAGCGGTCCTGCATCGGACAAACAACGAGCAGCCGTGGCGGGTTATTATAAAAAGCAGATCGCTAATATACCGTTCTGCTTATGCCCTCTGCGACCAGCATCCTTGTTATGCACGGTCTGTAAAAAGAACAATACACTGACCTCACAACAAGCATCTAACTTAATTGTTCAGGCTCAGATAAAGAGACGGAAGGGATTATGACACAAAGTAATTGGGTTTCAGTGGTGGCAGCGTGGGACAATCGTTGCCCCATTCCATCTGACGTGGCAAATCAACTCATCAATGAGTTAACAGCCTTTGGTACAGGCTTCGATTGTACTGGCTGCACCATCACCACGCTGGTGAAGGCTACGATGGTTGCACCGCTGGCAGGTCTCAATAGCATCGTGCTTAATCTGATTTCTCCAGAGGGCACCACAAACGATGAAATCATCGCATGGGTTACCGATACCATATTGGCGCTACATATGCCAACAACTCCGTATTTGTCTGTGGTATCAGTGGAGGTCCAATGAACAAGATTGACAAAAAGCATGTCTATGCAGCAGCACAGTGGATAAACACTGATGCTCCTCCGAGTGCTATATCCCAGACACTAATGAACAGTCTTACAGGCTGTCACTTTAGTGACCCAGTGATTATTTCTCCCGCGCCAAATTGCCCAAGGTGCAGCGTGATCGCTCAGCCTGATGGGATGACTAACTTGATTAATCTCACATTGGAAGTGCCTGTTGGTACAACTGATGATCAGATCGTTGCGTGGGTAACTTACGCATTGGTTAATCTATCAAAGAAAGACCCATTTAGGGGAACAGTTTGGGCTAATATCGGTCCCGTAAATATTTTGGAAGTATCAGTGGTTAGTTAGTATGCCCATGGAAGGGGTTATGAATGGCAGACATCAAACAAGCCGCGCAATGGATATTGAAAGGTCGCGACGTTCGGAGGAAAGACGGTAGGTATTGGCTATCCCCAGATGAACCATTTAGATTTACCTATACCGCAGTCTGTGTGGACGGCGGCGAGCACCAATTAGACGCTCACGACCTGCTGGCAGAAGATTGGGAGTTGTGTGAATATCTGAAATAACAAGTTTGTGGCTGGGCGCAGGCATGCACCGTGCAGAGTATGCAGTCCTGCCTATAGTAGTGATACTCACTAATCCATTTTAGCTATAATGGGACATTGATGAGGCAGACCAGAGCGTTTGACGCTAGTGCCTACGCATCCACAACGCGATTTCTAAGGAGAGTAGTATGGAAGAAGAACTTAAAGTAGGAAGCGTAGTGAAACTTAAAATTGGTGGTCCAAATATGGTGGTTTACACCCCGCCACGAGAGTATTATGCTATCCCACTTGTCGATGTTATGTGGTTTGATATTTTGGACCACTTACATAGAGATACAATTAAGACCAACCTTCTACTGAGGGTATCCTAATGGACATGTCCACGCTTATTGAATTGATGGAAGAAATGATGCCAGGAACCGTTGTGGATGTCGAATGCACGCGCACCGACAATGGCATGGTAGCCGATTTCACCGTCACAAAGATTGACGGTGCAGAAGTGGAGGAAGCATAATGAACCGTGACGGCTTAGCACCATACGATATGCTTGAGAATAATCCTGAGAAAAAAGACAAAGGTTTAGTCAGTGGAAAAGTCGGTGTGGTAGAAAGAAAGTTTGGTGTGTTCACAGCAGACAGCTCCTCAGAGCTGGAAAAGAAACTCAATTCATTGCGCTTTAACGGATGGGGCATTGAGTTCATTCTGCCTGGGCCTTTTGGTTATACCATCGTGGCTTTGCCGATGCGTGGCTAACAAAATCCTGTGGAGTAACAGCAAACACTACAGAGATAGAAAAGAGAAAACAATGCAAGTGCATATGGGCAATGGCACCCGAGGTGTCATAGTAAATGAATACCTAAATAGTGCTGCCATATTAATGAAAGACAGTAATGAAATAATCGGCTACATAGAACCAGCTTGCAAAAATCCTGCATGGATTCTATATGTCACCAACAAAGGAGATGCGATGCTGTACAAGAATCGCGGACCCAAAGGTGAGTTGCTTGGTGAACCCATAAGAGTTTCAGCGCAGAAGAAACCAAAAGTCAGAGTGTGGTGTATAGGACCAGATCAAACTGAATATTATGCGGCTCATTCATTCAAAGAACTTCGCAACTTCTACGTTGAATTAGTTGGTGAAGAGCAAACTAAAGAAGATTTCAAAGCACACTGCAAAGAAGTTTCTCAGTCTTGTCTCGATGATGAATTCAAATTCAACCGAGAAGGAGAAACCATTACAACTACATGGTGTGAATTAATTGAAGAATGTGATAGCTTGCCAAATCAAATCAGTACTGGATATAACTAAGTCGGCTCGGGGGAGTTGACTGAGTGCTGCTGCCAAGAGCATAATCTTGGATGGTGGAGGAGTCACGGTTTCTAGAAAAGAGTCTACCGAGATATTGACCTCAGGGTTCACAGGGGCCTATTAACTTGGCTGGCTGAGTGATCCACGTATCTGGCCAAGGTGCGTGGGTAGGTAGGCTCTTTTCTAGAAACCGTGACGCCCTAAGTTTTACTGTGGTTCTAAGAGGGGAGGCACACTAATGGTTTGCGAACGGTGTCATAAAAATAAGAAAAACGTAAGAGTTGTCATCGACCCTTACAACCAAGATGTAAACAATGAAGAGATTGAGATGGCCCTCTGCCCTGAATGTGAACAAGAACGCAGGGATGACATCTAAAGTTACGTACGTCGAGGAGTAGTTGCAGCATTGTCAGACCCCGGTTCAAAATCATGAAAGATACAATATTAGCATACACTGCTGGTTTGATGGATGGAGAGGGAACTGTAGGATTAGTACGTCATCGTGCTAATGAGAATCGCTCACCTCACGTCAGTGTTCCAAGTTGTACTATGCCTCTGCTAGTGTTTCTTCAGAAATATTTTGGAGGAAATATAAGCACAAAAAGAACGTATAAAAAGGGTCATAGTCCCTCATGTGTATGGTCTTTGCAAGGTGACAGCGCTATAGATTTTATACACCATCTGATACCTTATCTACGAGAACCAGAGAAAATTAGACGGGCACGGATGCTGGCTTATGAGTGCAAAACAATAACATCTAGGAACGGAAAGTATTCATCTAAGCAGATGAAATTGAAGCGAGAATTTGAATCTCGCTTCTTCAAATACACACGTCGAAGATCGGTGTTGGTTGGGTAAGACCCGGTTTCGATACCGGCAGGTCCACCAAAGGGGCATCTTAGGAAGGTCGGCGGTTCAATCCCGCCCTCCCGCGCACCGTACGCTTCGGCTACAGACAGATGGTGGGTGTAGCTCAGTAGACAGAGCGTCCTACTTGCCTCTTTGATGGGCCTGAAAGGTTTCGATTGCTTGGCTAAAGCCGTATCTGCGTGTCGTGCTTCGTCTCGCTGCGTTAAAGAGAGACCAAACCAACAAATGCCAAACAAAACACCGTAGCATTTACGCCCGCCCCGGCTCTCAAAGCCATGGGCGCGGCTGCTGGGGCATAAAGCTCTGGGAAAGGATGGGCGGTGCAAAACACCGCCCTACCGACTTCATGACGGATACCAATAAGAACATTGTTGCTATCATCTGTCCCAAATGCAAGGATGTGCTAACTTATCGCATACCATCAAGTATATCTATAGCATTCTCTTGCAAAAGATGTGGCATTGCAATAGAGCCCCCTTGCAATTCCGGTGGTTGGCCAATCTGTAAGTTCACAATATCAGACCTGAGAGATGCGAATTAAACAAGGAGAAACGATGAGTCAAAAACTTGAAGGCAGCAAAACCTATGAGGTGCCCGTAAAAGGTGGCTTCAATAGAATGATTGAAACCAATGCAAACTCATTCAAAGAAGCAACGAAAAAAGTGGAATCAGCAGGGCATGAGTTAGACCAATATCGTCTCGGACTGATGGAAGAAACACACCGTGATAGTTTAAGAGGTTGGATTCTTGTTGGGATATTCGGATTAAGCATGACCATATCCTTCCTGTGGAAACCCATAGGATTTCAATTTCGACAGTGGTTTCCGCCTGCTACCATCCGAGTGCAAATTAATGATTGTGCATTCAATGTAACTCAGAACTATTGGGGCTCTTGGGAAGTTACTAAGAGTGATTCATCGTGCAAAGAATATCAACCGCCGTGTGAAGAAAAGCACAAGAAATGGAAACGCTAAATGGATTCACCAGCGATGGAAACCCCATGGGAACGCTACTGCCGACGGCAGTCTGAGCTTCATGTATTGCAAGCTGCGGTTGTCGCTAAAAAGAAAGAACTGCAGGACGAGTTGGAAGAAGCCCAAAGACTCTGCCCTAAGCATATTGATGATGGCAGAATGTTCGAGGGTGCTTGCGTAAAGTGTATGAAACTGTTAGGCTAAGGGAGAAGCAATGACTGATCTGTTGAATTCGCCCGCCATCATTGGTGAGGCTGTAGCTGGTGAAACCGCTAAGCGCGCGGCTGCGGTAAGAATCGAACTAGAACATCTAAATTCCATTGTAACTGACTCCACATTCGACATCGCTGAACTTCTGGTTGAAGTAAAAGAGAAGCAATATTACGGGGCATGGGGTTATCAGACATTCGAGGAATATGTCGAAGTCGTTTTAGGCATGAAACGACGCACAGCTTATTATCATATAAGCATCGTGACCAAAGCAAGGGCATTGGAAATCCCCAGGTCCGAATATGAGGATATTCAAATCACCAAGCTGAAAGAAATCTTCACACTCAATCCCTTCGACAAAGAAGGCAATGAGATGTTCAGCCCCGTCACTGGTGGCTCCATTGGTTCCCACATTCGGGAACTAGTGAGAACTGCGAAGGACACGCCGCTGTCTCAAGTGGAAGAAGTCGTTGCCAAGATCAAAGGTCAGACCGGCGACGAAGAGATGGTGTTCATGAGTCTAAAGGTCACGAAGTCTTGTCGGGACAATGTAATCCTGCCTGCTCGTGAGCTTGCCCGTAAGCGCCTTGGTAGTCAAGAAATTGATAAAGAAGGCGATGCCCACGATTATACAGATAGCGTAGTAGAAGAGATGATCCATGCGGAATTTCTAGCCGATCCGAATAACGTTGACGCACCGCCACAAGTTATGGTAGAATCAAAAGATGAACAAGTAGAGCCTTCCGATGCTGACTTGGAAGATATTGCTGAGGGTCGAAGTGAGGAAGGGATGAAGATATGAACATGAGGTGACAACAAGCACACCCCAGGGTCCAAATACTCTCCTAAAACCAACACTGCAAAGCCTGTGGAAACAGTGATGGATGCTATTCGCGGCGGGGTGGCAAACCCTGTGGAGCCTGTCAATGCTACAACCTGATGAACTGCATTATGCTTTGCTGAAAACTTATATCCTGCGTAGGGATTACTGGCGCTGTCGCGCATGCGGTAGCAGGAACGATCTGCAAGTGCATCATGTCATCTTCAGAAGCCAGGGTGGACCTAGTGAGAGTTGGAACCTTGCTACGGTTTGCTTCGGGTGCCACGAAGCAATTCATCAACATAAAATTCGTGTGGTAGGTGATAACGCCGACATTCAAGGCGAATTGCTATCAGCAATGAAATTCCTAAGGATACCCAAATGACAATGACATGGTGGAAGGTTAACAAATATCGCTACGATATCGAACCTGTGCAAATAGTTAAATTTTCAGAATGCTTTGTCACCCTAGCTGTCACTGCCGAATCATGGGTCAGGCGTGAGCGACGTGAAGCTCGCGCCGATACTTACTTTCCAACTTTTGCTGAAGCCCGCACTTATCTGATGAATAGATTAACGAAACAAGCAGAGAGTCTTAAGGCTGATCTCGAACAGAACGGTAAATATTTTAACAAAGTGTTCATGATGGAGGAGCCTAAATGAGCAACGATATGCCGCTCGTAGTTACAACGGATGTCACCACGGACATAAGCTTCTATCAAGTTATCAAAGCGCTGAGGTGGTTTGCTGAGAATCATCCGATTGAGAGGGTAGCAGATTACCAGTTGGCACAGATACAATCTTATCACGACCGTTTAGCAGAACGTCTGAAGGAAAGACAATATAATGAATAGTGATGTCTCAAAGTCTAGCCATACAGATCATGCAGAGTATGCACGGCAAGAGTTAGTGATCAACGGGTTGGATAAGGAATGGGAAGTAGTTGTAGCTACTCCCTATACCATCCAAATCGACATCGACAGCAAGGAATTGCCTGAGACTTTTCATCGACTCCTGGGAATACTTGAGGAACGAACGGGCTCTTGGGTAGACTATTCCGTATCAACTTCAAAGAGTGGCAACAAGCATGTCATCCTAACTCTTCCGAATAGTATGGATGTTTATGAGCGGATTGCGTGGCAAGCGATCTTTGGCTCAGACCCCATTAGAGAAGCGGTGCATCTCGTTAGTGTCATGCATGGTGAACGAAATCCTATACTATTATTCCAGCGCAAATTTGCAGGTCAACTAACTGCTGGAGAAGTACCAAAACAATTAGTAGGAGAATAACATGTCTATGGATGAGTGTGGTAACGGTTATGGAAAATCAGAGTTTGGTGAAGTTGTAGGCGATATAAATGGCGGTCGCATTATCGTTTGGGATGGCGGAAGCGCCGCAAAGAAAGGTATGCTAGTTTATATATCATCTGCATTTAATCCACTAACTAGCACAGAGCTTCGTGAAATTGCAGATCGCATGGATACGTGCAGGAAGGGCACACGATGAACATTCCAGAACTATCAGAATTCCAGGTAACATCTTTGCGGGAGTGTGCGCAGCAGCCTGATCTAACCTATATGGTAGTTAAGGCTAACATCGTATTAGACGTTGCTCCCGTCCTGCCTCAACTATGCAAAAAGTGTGGAGGTACTGGTGGTTATCAAATCGAACCTGAGAATGCTTCTGGACCGTGGACCATTTACTCTTGCAACCACTTATCTCATGAAAAATATAATACCTGGGTCAAGAACAACAAAGAAACAGAAGAGCTTGTAGCCCTGGGATTCTTGGATGATGTCTCAGCGGAATATAGCGAGTCCATAGAGCGCGTTGCAAAAAGCACCGGCAGACTTGTTCGCATATTCAAAATCACAGACATTGGGATAGCAATGTTCGATAGCTCTCACCCTGTCAGTACACTTGCAAGCTAAGGAGACTTATGCTTTACGGATATGAAGGAACAATTCATCACACTGAACATCTGGACGTAGAGGTGGACAAAGAAGGTAATGTTGTATCGGTTTGGTTTCGTTGTTGTGCACTGCCTTTTGTTGTGACTAGCGTTGGCAAAGAGCGCACCGCTGAAATGAAATCAATGTATGATCGCGTAAGAAAAGCCAAGATCACCGCAATAGATATAGACTTCCCATCGGAGAACTAATGCCGCTGATTCCAGAGCACTTGCAAGGCAGCGTCGGAATGCAATTCGTCCAGAGCCAGGGTTGGAACTGGAATGAAGGCACCGATGGCAATATCATGGTAGAGACTTGCCCCCTGTGTAAGAAGGGTGATTATAAGTTCTACATGAAAGTAACGGGCAATAAGGATGGGTGCTGGCTGTGTTACCATGGCTCTTGCCAAAAGACTGGTAACTTGAGAACTCTTCAGGATGAGCTAGGCATCACCATTCGCGGCGTCGATTCCCGCAGTGCATGGGCACGCAATGATAAGAAAATTGATCCTCTTCCTAACCCAGATGAGTGTCACAATCGCTTGCTTGGGGATGCGGACGCTCTGGATTATCTGATTAACACGCGAGGGTTTACACAGGAGATTATCGACAAACAAAAGCTTGGCCTAATTGACAAGATGTATTTCAGGGAAGCGGGCGAAGTTCGCGCGCTGGTTTATCCATATTTAGTCAATGGCAACATTGTGTATGCCAAGTACCGCACGCTGCCACCCTCCCCAAAAGATTTCACATGCCCGACTGGACATGATGCTCCGTTGTACAATGGTGAATATCTGCAAGATGGTATCGAAGAGGTCGTCTTTGTAGAAGGCGAAGCTAATACAATCTTCATGCTGTCACGCGGTATTAACAATGTGGTGGGAGTTCCTGGTGCCAACTTTAAGAAGGCATCGTGGATTGAAACTCTTGATCGCATTGCCCCGAAGAGAATCTTCATCATGTATGACAGTCATGATAAGGCTGGGGATAAGGCATCGCAGAACCTTGCTTCTCGCATTGGATATGACAAGTGCTTGAAATTAGTCCTGCCTGAATTCACCGTAACTGTGCCTGTGGATGAATGCAAGTTGTGCAATGAAAACGGTTTGAAAGAAGTGCACAAAGAGATTCGCGCAGGTATCGACAATAAAATAATCGAAGAATACGATGAAGAAGTTCCTTGTGAGCATAAACGTTTTGGCAAAGACATCAATGAATGGTTCATGAAGGGTGGAGGCACCGTTGAAGCGTTCAACGAGCTTAAGCTTCATGTCCAATTGTTTGATATCACTGGAGTCATGAGTTCAGGCAATGCTTTGGATGAGCTTGAGGCAGACTTAGCAGGCAGAACAACTCTTGCTCCTACCTATCAACCACCGTGGAAATCATTGGCCGATAAGGTGGGATGGGAGGATGGAGACGTAATAGACATCATCGCTCCTGAGAAGATCGGCAAGACAACGTTTGGCCTTAACATCATGGAAGCCATGGTGGACAAATACAATGAAGATGGTTTAATCATCTGCTTGGAAATGTCCCAGGCTAGGCTGGCTCGTAAATGGGTATGCATGCTCACGGGTACCGATGACTCTCCACCTAAAAGCGTGGCAGAAGCAGAGGAGCGCCTTAAACGCATGAGAGCAGCCATCCCGATAGCTCGGGCTAAAGCTGCCGCGCGCAAAGGTGACTTACACTTTGCTTATCCGCAGATCAAAGAACCAGATGATGTGTTCAAATTGATCAAAGATTGCATACGACGATACGGTGTGAAGTGGATAATGTTTGACAACCTGCAGTTGTTGGTTGATTCAACCATTGGAAAGAACTACGCCCACCGAACGATCATCCTATCGCAGACTAGTAAGATGTTTGCGAAGATTGCCAAAGATTTTGGCATAAAGATGATCCGTATTGTTCAACCGAAGTTCATCACAGTTGGTAACATCGTTACCACCGATAACGTAGATGGCAGCTCTCAGATCATGAAAGACTGCGATTGCGCTATCACTCTCCACCGTCAAAGGCTTGGGGAGATAAAGAAGAACGATTGGGACGTGGCTGGCATCATAGAAACTGAAGCCTCATTCGCCCCGAAGATGTTGGTCACTGTTGGCCTGTCACGTTATAGCTGCGGAGGTTCCTGCACGCTGGAATTCCTCGGGGCTTCATCACAGGTAGTAGAGTATAACCCAGCTCGCCAAGCGGCGATGAAGGCACAAGCCCCTAGTACCAATGGCTATGCACTTCCGACAGAGACATTAGCGTTGCCCTCTACGGCTGGACCGGAGCAGGCGATAACAACAGACCTACCCGGAGAAGATGGCGAGATGGAAATTTGATCTCGAATGTGGTACCACGCAAGTCAAACAAATAACAAAGGAGCATAATCATGGTTGTACTCGCTGTTACTGCTGTTGCTGTAGTTGCTAGCTTCGTTGCCGGTAAGGTATATGGAGCGAAGGTTGAAGCAAAGGCTGTTGCGGAGCTTCTGGTTCTCAAGACCGATGAGGCTACCATCGTGGCGAAGCTTAAGGCTCGCTATGAAGCCGTCCTGAAGTCTCTCTAGGATTCAGGAGTAGCAAATCCTGGGGAGCCGAAAGGTTCCCCACCTTTTTACTTTTGGAGGTTGTATGTTCTCTTTCAAAATGAGTGAACTAATAGACCTATTGCAAAAACAACATCCAAAAATGACTCGCAAAGACTTGCGGAAGATGTTGATTGACCACATCGACTTCTATCTCACTACTTTGACTATCCATGTGGAGTTAGATTGATGAAAACACCAGAAGAGAAGTCTGCCGAAAGAGAAGTGGATAAGATGGTGCAGAGATTCAAGTACTATTCTGTGTATCCCGAAACTGTGAAAGAAAAAGCTTTGGCATCAATGCTAGAAAATGCGCAGAAAGAAATTCGTGAATTGAAAGCTCGGTTGTTAATCCTCGGCCCACCGACGTTCAGGAATTAATTATGACTAACCAACGCAAGCATCGTCAACAAATGACTCTCAGAGAAATTGCGCGCGTGGAAAATTTAGTCCATGCCCAGACTTGTTGGATCGGTGATGGCCCCCACGTAAACACTCTTCCTCTCAGAGGCAGAGAAGTCAGTGTAACAGAGGCATATGATACCCTGCGTACCGGCCAAGTAATAGAAGTCAACCGCAATAAAGACCTCTGTGTTTTAATGCGCAAGAATTATGCAGACCATGCAGTATGTGTGGTTGTCAATTTGCCTACCAAATGGATAGTGACTATGTGGCAGAACCGAATAGGTGATAATCACAGTACCCTAGACCTAAATCAATACCAATGGAAAGTTGATCTTATATCCGAATTAAAGGACTTCTAATGCCTGACATCGAGCCATCAAATCCAGAGTTGAATGCCCTGTTCAACATATCAACTAAGAATGGGGTAATCCACCTGAAACAGCGCGGCACAGCAGAAATGCTGGAAACAATCTTAAAGAAATATAACACCGAAGGAGTTACCGTGCATACACGAAACGGGCTCACTTGGTATCCAATAAGCTCAATCAATGAAGTAGATGTGGAGATCAAATATGTTTAATAATGGCAGCGCAGTAGCAATTGATTATAGCCTGGAAGCTCCAGAGCAAAAGAAGATCAAGACAAAGCCAATACAGCGATATGTTGTAGGGTTTGCCTTCGATGAGCAAGGAAAGAGCGTTGTACTGATCCGCAAGAATCACCCCAATTGGCAACGCGGTATGATGAATGGCGTGGGTGGCCACATTGAAAAAGGTGAGTCAGAACATGCAGCGCAAGCCAGGGAATTCAAAGAAGAAACTGGTGTTGAAATATATGAATCTAACTGGCATAGATTTGCCAAGTTAAGCGGAGAAGGATATGAGTTGCATTGCTTCTCTACTTTCACCAATGAAATCTTTTATTGTGGCAGTATTACAGATGAACTTATAACTATCCTGCCTGTAGCAGATTTACGAGGGTCGGTGGTTATTCCGAACCTGCAATGGTTGATCCCTGCGGCATTGCATCAACACTTTGATTACCTGCAAGCATTTATCATTCAGGAAGAGAGCAATGGCTAAGTCCCCAGAAGAGAAATCCCGCGATGCTAAAGCAAAGCGGCTTTGGAAATTCTACCGCGTTACTCCAGCGGAGGATATATACATAGAAGATTTCCAAAGGCATCATCCGTATCTGCACGTCCTGCTTGAGAAAGGTGATCCCACTGAGCCCGCCCTGATATTCCTCGATCATAACCACACTACGGGTTTGATCCGAGGAAAGCTAGCATACCTTATCAACAAGGCGCTGGGAGTTCTTGAGGGCTCATATAAGGATCGCCTACCCACGATACTACGCGCTCTTGCTGAGTATCTAGAAGCACCGCCTGCGACAATAGCATTAGGTAAAGAGACTTACGGACTCATTGGTAAAGCAAAGCAAAAGAAGGTCATGATCTACGGTTCGGCGGAAGGACCAATCCTACCGCCTAAGAAAGAAAGGAAGAGAAAGACTATCAAGTGCGTAATCAAAGACTCACTACCCACGAACGACGCGCCCAGCACGTCCGTGCCTTCGATCAAGTGATCGAACTGTATACTGAATTAGTAGTCACTGGCAATGAGTCAACATTGCCAAGGGGAATAGCACAAGGCTCTCGTATAGCAGCACCAAGTACATGCGATTTTATCTGCGATGTTGAACTCATTGCTAACCGTGAACTATGCGTTAAGGATCGCGGGCTATTCTGGCTCGTATATCATGATGCAAAGTTCAAAGAGTCCCGTTGCGAACCTGATGTTGTAGCTCGCATCAAAGAACTTGTTGGAAAACAATTTATATCCCGACGACTCTACCCAACTAATAAGTATTTCAAAGGAAAGCCGATCCGATGAATTCAGATCATGATACACACAATGAAGCCTGCGGTTGCTGCCCTCCTGCTACTACGGCAACGGTCATGATGCCGAAGAATGAAGTGGTGGCAACGGCTGCTCCACCACAGCCAAAGATGTCTCGTGCGGAGTATGGAAAGTTGCGACGGCAGTATATCACTCAGGTGTTTGATACGGTGACAGAGTGTGGTCACAAGTTCAATCCCTTAGCAGTGCCTAAGCATGCAAACTGTGAGAGCTGCTGGATAGCATTCTTCAACACCCATCCAGGCATCACGACAGCAGCGCAATCTATCATAGCTGCATTCGGTATGGATCAACTGATAAAGTGTCAAGGTAAGAAGTTTGCTCAGCAATACATGCGGTATCAGGAGAATGAAAATGCCAAACACAAAGATGCCGCTGTATGCCCCGCAGCTATCACCGGCTGAACGGTTGGTTGAGAGGATGTTTGAACAGCAGTTGCTTCTCATCAATCCTACTGGCGTAAATGTATACCATAAACTAGCGATTAAGCTAGCAGCACAGGTACTCATGCTGCGAAAAAAGTTGAAGAAAGCTGAAGAGGATAACAAAGAGTATAGTGCTTCATATCACGTAGGAACTCATTGGTTGCAGACGGCAAGGAATTAACCATGAAAGCTAAGCTCATTGTAGTTCATGCCAATCGCACAGTTATTCATTTTCCTGTGTTTGACTACAAAGTGCATGTGGAATTATCTACCAACTTGAAGCGATCTGAAGAGCGTATAAAACGCCAATTAGATAAAGTCAGTGTGGTAGTCGAAGAAGATATAACTCGTGGTGGAGTGCATTTATCACACATAGACCTCAGTGAATCCTGGTTAGTCTTACCATACAGAGCAGCTCCTAGCACAATTGCTCACGAATCGTGGCATGTTGTGTACCGCATGTTAACCAGGATGGGCGCTGGACTCGACAACGAAACCGTGGCCTATCACATAGGTTACTTGGTAAACAAGATCATTCTGTTCGCATTAAGATGTGAAAAGGAAAACCGTAAATGCCAACGAAAGAAACCAACGATATCTCCGCTGCCTTCCAAGAAGCGCTAGGCAAGACACCGAAGGCGGATAAAGTACCTGCCTTTACGCCAGCAGCCGAATTGACACCGCTCACCGATAAACAAAAGTGGGCAGCATTGGCAATCCTGAGCAAAGAGTTGGATGTATCGCACAAGACAACCAACAGCTTGATTCGCCTGGGTAGCAGGCGCGGTAAACTATTGCCTAGTCTAGCTACAGGGCTATACACGTTCGACTATCAACTCATTCAAACTGGCGGCGTTCCTAAAGGACGTATCGTTGAATTCTTCGGGCCTGAATCATCCGGTAAGACCAGTATAGCCCTGCATGTCATTGCAGAGTGTCAAGCGGCAGGTGGCATCGCGGCGTTTGTGGATGCTGAGCATGCCCTCGATCCAAACTATGCTGTAGTCTTTGGTGTGGACATCGACAAATTGTTGGTGTCACAACCAGATTGCGGTGAAGATGCTTTGGACACTGTTGAAAAACTAGTTGATTCTCGATGCGTCGATCTCATAGTCGTTGACTCCGTATCTGCCCTGGTACCACGGGCTGAGTTGGAGGGTGAGATGGGTGATGTGCATATGGGCCTGCAGGCTAGGCTGATGTCACAGGCTATGCGTAAGCTGGTGGGCAAGGTCGCTAAGACAGGGTGTATAGTTCTCTTTATCAACCAGATACGAGAGAAGATCGGCACCATGTACGGCAATCCAGAGACTACTTCTGGTGGTCGTGCGCTGAAGTTCTATGCCAGCATTCGTATCGACGTGCGACGGCAGAACTCCAAGGATGTCCCACCTCTCAAAGATAAGGCCGGAAACCTTATCGGCCATACCATTAAGCTGAAAGGTGCAAAGAATAAATGCGGCGTGCCCTTCATTGAAACCTTCGTCGATCTCTATTACACGACAGGGTTTGATAAAGAGGCCAGCCTCATCGAATATGCCAATCACCGCGACCTATTCAAAAAGAATGGATCGTGGTTCCAGATGGACCTCGGCAATAAGGATAAATACGATAGGCCAGTGGGCTATGAAAATGTAGCTAACGGTCTGCCAGCTTTCATCGCCGCTCTAAAGGAAGACCCTGAGCTAATGACAAAGGTTAAAGCAGGCGTACAGAAAGCACTTGACGCGGACGCTGAAGCTGCGTTATCATAGGAGATGGAATGAAAAAAGCTGAGTTTGAAGGATGGGCCGAGCAGCCTTGGATTGGGGTTGATTTAGATGGCACCCTGGCACACTATGACAGTTGGGTTTCACCCACTAGCATAGGAAAGCCCATCCCCTTGATGGTTGACAGAGTAAAGCGGTGGCTTTCAGAAGGCAAGTATGTAAAAATTTTCACTGCCCGAGTCTCCCACCCAGACAAAATGTTAGTGGCAACAATTACCGCAGCTATCAGGATGTGGTGCATTGAAAATATTGGAGCAGCTCTTCCTGTGACCTGCGTAAAAGACACGGCCATGCTGGAGTTATGGGATGATCGCGCAGTGCAAGTAACAATCAATACTGGAGAACCTGTAGGAAAAAGCACACGAGGATTAGATTAACCATGATTATGATTCTACTTGCGATACTAAGCGCCATGGGAAGCCTTGCTTCCATCGCAGGTCTTTTGGTATCGCTCTATGTTCTACGCAAAGAAAAAGTCATCGAAGAAGATGTGACTATGCTGAAGTATGAAGAAGAAGCATGGCACGAAAAAGAAGGGTAACATGTTCACAGTATTTCTTATCATGATGATGGTCATTCCATGGTCCATCCTTATCATATTGATTTCTGCTCTATATCGAGTATGGCCTGCTGTAATGCGGCTGAAGAGAGCCAATCAAATGTTGCTGTCATGGAATGCTATGAACATGAAGAAGCAATGCCGCTGTGCATTAACTGCACCTTGCACTACATGCCAAGTGCTTTTATGCTTAGACCCACAGGGCAAGCCATTGGAAAAAAGAAAAGAGCCCCGCATGATCACCCAGCATGAACTCATTGGAATCATGGAAGCACAAGCCAAAGGGGATAAAAATACGGTAGCTCATAGTGGACAACCAAGTGCACCTTGCAAAAACTGCAAGCGCCTTACTGTAACCGCAGATGGCTATTGCTCTAATGATTGCCAGCAGATTGATGAAACAAAAACTGAGATAGCACGGTTAAAGAAAGAAATGGGATTCACCCTTGTTGATACCGATGGTGTTGCTAAGGAAGGTAACGCATGATCGCCACATATTTTGTGTATCTAATCCTGGCTTTACAAACGGGTGCATGCATAACCTATGGATGGCAACATAACTGGCAGCTATGTCTCTATTGGGCATTCTCAACAGGAATCATTAGTTCAGTGACGTTCTTAAAGTAGGAGGAATCATGGCAGAACCACAGAAGCACAGAGGTAATCTTTATACCTATAGCGGAAAAATTGCGTTCCCCGGTGGAGCGCCATCGCTAATGGACATCGCAATATCTCTTTCAAGAGAAGGCCGCTACGTGGGCCAAGGTATGCGGTTCTGGCCTGTGGCTCTCCACACATTTGTAGTCTGCGACATGCTGCCGCCGTATTTGAAACTGCATGGCTTGCTACATGATTCATCCGAGTGCATAACTGGCGATGTTCCAAAACCAGTAAAGACAGACGCCATAGAAGCGTTTGAGGTTGAGGTTCTTACAGCTATCTACAAATCCTTAGGTTTAACCATGCCTACCGAGGAAGAGCATAAGCTGGTAAAAGTTGAAGATAGGAAAGCACTTCGTGGAGAAGTATATACTGTGGGCACTCAGTCTTTGCAAGAGATCAATGAGAGATGCCCAGAGGCAGAGGTTTTGATTCGTAAGTACATAGGGATGTACACCTATACTGATTGCTTGGAAGCAAGCGGAAAGGTGCCCATAGATTTCATGTGCAGGTTCAGAGAGTACAAGGACTTGCAGAAGGAGCTGAAATGCAAAGATGCACCGATAACGAAGCTGCTCTAATACAACAGTTTGAAGCAAAAGTAGCAATTGATACAGCTCTTTTCAACCTGCAGACCGAAGAACCAGAACTGGAGATAACCTATGACCGAAACAATTCAGACCCCTACTACATCTACCTCCTCAACAAACTCGAAGAAGAAGAACTCCTTCCACTCCTCGAAAGATGCGGCATCCTCTCCAAAGCAGAAGTTCGGCAAAGGAAAGTCGCGCTACGCGCAAAAGCGAAACAAGAATAGGAAGGCTATTCAAAAGGTTTTCGGACCAGCGAATGATTACACCAGTGTGTGTTGCTCGCTCCCCGCAGCCAAACCGCGCTGTGGCACCAAGATGACTGTCAATAGCCCTGACAGCAAGAAGTCAGTGGAAGTGTCAACTGGCTTAGGTAAATGGCGCTGCTCTGGATGTGGAAAGCCCTGCAAAGTCACGGTTAAGAAGCACGCAGCGGCTGATGCCGTAGCCCCAAGCACAACGGTAGGTGAACATGCTTAGGAAATGGATGTTAATTCGCTTAAGTACTGCGATGCTGCTCTTAATTTTTGCTGTTTCAGGACTGATAATGTATGAGCGCACTCACACTCTTCTACCTGCATTAACCGCCATCTTTTCGGCATCCATAGCAATGCCAATTACAATCGGAGCAGTAAAAGAACTTTTATGAAAAACCTTGTGTATTCACTTCAAGGGCTTGCGATTACTTTTCTGGTACTCACTGCTGTTTCCTTAATGGGACATTGCTCCACTACTGGATTGCCCAAGGAAGGCTCTGAGTCAATTCAGGAATACATTCCACACATTGCCTATCTCGTTGCATCACCAATAGAAGGACAAGTGTTTGGAGATGGATATACTAATATACGTTTCAGGCCCTACAAAGCCCCTATGCTATTCGATGAATCCATATTATTTTGTGGAGATGTATCGGATAAGTTCAAAGGTAAGTTTGGGCTGCTTGCCATAACTTATGATAGCGTAGGACATCAAAAATACCGTGGCATAGCCTGCCATGATCTTCTATCTGTATCCGAGGTGAAGTAAAGTCATAGACCCAGACTAAAGTCTGGGCTTGCTAAAACCTAGCCAATAGGTAGAAGCAGGTTAAACTTATGCACTAGACAAGTCGAGATCGGTATCCAGCCCGATTCGCAAAGTTAGTCCGCTGAGTGTGGCAACTCGGAACACATTCAGGATGCTTCTCTAGTCTTGATTCACTGTGCGGGCAACTGTCGAAGAGATAAATAGCCGCATTCGTGCGGGAATGGAGTAATCCATGTTCGTTCCAGTAGTCAGTTCGACAAACAAACCGCTGATGCCGTGCCATCCCGCAAGGGCAAGACAACTCGTCCGCAACGGGAAAGCATTGCGTCGATTCAATCGTGGGCTTTTTTACATCAAACTCACCCAACGCTCCGATGGTGCAACTCAACCCATTGCCCTGGGCATTGACCCAGGCTCAAAATTTGAGGGTTACACGGTCAAGTCGGACTCGCATACATTTCTCAACATCAACGCGGAAGCCGTGACTTGGGTCAAGGATGCGGTGGAAACAAGACATAACCTTCGTCGTTCAAGAAGAAACAGGAAAACTCCGTATCGCCAATGTCGTTCAAATCGTGGTGTCGGGTTCAGGTTGCCGCCAAGCACAAGGGCAAGATGGGGCTGGAAATTCAGGATTGCATCTTGGCTTGGCAAGTTGTTCCCCATTGCTTGCTTTGTGGTTGAGGACATAAAAGCACAGACGAGAAAGTACAAAGAATCCTATTCTGCTTTGGGACAGAAAGATGGGCTCGCTAAGCGGCACAACAAGTCGTTCAGCCCGCTTGAGGTCGGCAAGGCATGGTTTTACAAGCAACTCGCCAAACTCGGACGGGTGGAAACGCTGCAAGGGTTTGAGACCTTCGAGATGCGCAACTGTTTGGGCCTCAAGAAACTCAAGGACAAATCGTCCAAGGATTTCCATGCCCATTGCGTGGACTCGTGGGTTCTCGCCAACTGGTTTGTTGGAGGACATGTAAAGCCTGAGTCTGAGCGGGTACGATGCATAACTCCGTTGAGGTTCCATCGCAGGCAATTGCATGTGCAAAATCCCATAGAAGGTAACGTCAGAAAATCATACGGCGGAACCCGCAGCATGGGTTTCACTCGTGGCTCCCTTGTTCTGCACATAAAAAAGGGACTCGCTTATGTGGGTGGTACGATGGCTGGGAAAATCAGCCTGCACGACATTGGCACAGGCAAACGCCTGGGTCAAAGTTTCAGGCCAGAAGATTGCACATTTCTGAGTTTTAACACATGGAGAACGCGTCTCCTCCCAACCTAAAGGTTGGGTTTCCGACGCTAAAAACACGATGATTTTAGGACTATCATATGCAATGTGGTTGCTCTGGGGATTTGTCCTCATCTGTCAGAACTTCGCTTTCACCTTCGTTAGCCGTGCACGCAATAGTGGCTCTTTGCGTAAGCATCTTGTTGCTGGCTTCTTTAGCAATGGTGTATGGTTCGTCAGTCAGATATTTGCCGTGGGTGCATTCATGGCAATCCTGTCGGGTCACTTCGGGATTCCCGCCGCTATCGGAGCGGGCATGTTCTATACCCTGCTTACCTTAACAGGCTCTCTACTGGCACACCAATACGCGCTTAAGACGGAAAAAGGTGCGGGCAGAGTAGGTGCTCACCAGAACCTCGCATCATTCACCGCTGAAGAAGGCAAAATGATCCGAGAGCGTGTCCTATTCGTTGACACAGGTGATGGTATGGGAACGTTCACACTGGATGAAATTGGGCAATTAAAAACTTTGATAGCCCATACTGAGGTAACGATTCCTGAGGAGAATGCAGAGATCGTCAATGAATCTTCTCCAGATGGGATACGCACTGGCACAATTACTTCCGATGAAGCGGTGAGTGAAGTTATTCGCGAGGGCTATCTTCCAAAGGATGTAATGTACCCTTCGATACCAATTACACTGCTCATGGAACCTGAGAAGCATAACGATTGGACATATATGGATGTGTTCGATCTTAGAAATGCAAATGCTCATCCAGAATATGAAGTAGCAATGGAACAAACATATACATCTAATGCGACTGTGTGCATAGTATCATCAACACCATCGACTGCGAGGAGCTGATCAATGGCAGACTTCATCTCATTGAAGGGTAGGCGCTTTGGTAGATGGAAGGTCGTTAAACGCGCCCATAACAAGGGCAGAAAAGTGGCGTGGGTATGTGTATGCCAGTGTGGGGCAAAGGGTACGGTCCTGTCTTTCTCTTTGACTTCTGGGCATAGCACTTCGTGCGGGTGCTACAGGGTGGAACGCTTACGATCACACCCGCAGATAGTGAAGTCCACAGACCCAGACGTACTCCGTAAGCGCAGGTTGCGCCTTAACTTCATGGCGTACGTCAGGCACTTGATGAAGAAGTATGACCTGACCTATGCAGTGTTCGTACGGATGCTCAGGGAGCAACACGGTAGATGCGCTATCTGCAACCGCCGTATGACCAAGCCCAATGTAGATCATTGCCATCGCACAAACAAGGTGAGGCAACTACTGTGCTCATTCTGTAATCGCCTTCTCGGAGACGCTAAGGAAAACACAGCGATCCTTAAAGCTGCGATCAACTATCTGAGGAGGCACCAATGAGTGATTTCAACCTAGCCATCCCGGTCGTGCTTGCCAACGAGGGCGGTTACATCAACGATCCCGATGACCCCGGAGGAGAAACAAAATATGGGATCAGCAAAGCAAGCTACCCACATCTGGACATTGCCAACCTAACCGTGGCTCAAGCGACGGCTATCTATCTGCGCGACTTCTGGTTGTTCAATGGTCTTATTAGTCAGACCGTGGCTACCAAGATATTCGACTCTTACGTGAACGAGCGGCACGACGCCATCAAGATCGCACAGAGAATTGTCGGTGCCGCAGTGGATGGTTGTTATGGTCCCTGCACTGAAGATTTAATCAACGCAGCCAACCCATTCACATTCTTAACTGCCTTTCGCGCTGGATTAGTTGCACACTACCAAGCCATCGTAGCGGCCAACCCAAATGAAGCGAAATTCCTAAAAGATTGGTTGCGTAGAGCAAATCAGTAGGAGATCACAATGTTACCGTGGAGACCACAAGCAGACCCATTCAAACCTTCTCTCAATCTGGAGGATGTCGGCACTAGAGAACTTCACTTAATCCAGCTTCTCGATGTATGGAATGGTGGACTGAATATCCTCTTAGCTAAATCTGAGGTGAATAGGACCGAACGGGAAACTGAAATGATCAAGACGCTGATGTTTGCAATTGAACTTCTCAAGAAGCATATGACTAGCATCGGCAGTGATTACCACGAGAACTTCTACAAAGCTGATATCGAAGGGTTGCCTGACCCATGGAAAACGAAGCAAGGAAAACTAGGGTTCTAATAGCAATCACATCCTGTGGTCGGGACAGGAAATATCAAGACGCACAGCGCAATACATGGATCAAGGATATTCCCGCTGGCGTGGACTACAAGTTCTTCCTCGGCCACACCGATGCGACAGGTGCTAAAGACGACGAAGTATTCTTAAATGTTCCTGATACCTATGCAGGCTTGCCTTTTAAGACTCAAGCATTGTTAGAATGGGCTCTGGAACATGGCTACGATTTCATCTACAAGACAGATGTGGATACGCTGGTATGTCCTGTAAATCTGCTGGGTTGTGGCTTCGAGCACTATGCTTGGGTAGGTGCTAACTATGGCGCGCGCGATAAAGTCTTTGCCAGTGGTGGATCAGGGTATTGGTTAAGCGCAGATGCAGCACGAAAGGTAGTAGCGTTTAAGGCGTCCAATGGTGCTGAGGATGTAATGGTGGCAAATGTCATGCGTGCCAATGGCATAGACCTGCACCATGATGATCGTTACCTGTTTGCTCCTGGGTCAGTATTGGATGGAAATACTATATCCTACCACTTGTCCTCAGTGTTCAATTATGGCAGAGGATATAAGCCTGAGTACATGTATTCGTCTTATGCCAAATTCAAAGCGTTCAGCTTAAACCCAACGGTATCTGTGATTTGTCCTACAGCGGATCGGCAGCATCTTATACCGATGGCGATACAATGTTTCTTGGATCAGGACTATTACTCAAGCGAGATGGTGATTGTTGATGACGGCGCAGAGCCCACACGGGTGCCATATAATAGCCGCATCAAGCTAGTGCGTTTAGACACCAAGATGACCATTGGTGCAAAGATCAACATTGGATGTGAATGTGCGCTAGGCAATAACATTGTACGCTTTGATGATGATGACTGGTCGGCACCTGGGCGCATTGCCCAGCAGGTTCAAATGCTTGACAAAAGCAGCGTTGTCAGCTATAATAGTCTTAGCTTGTACAACGTTAAGCACAGGACGGCTGCTCGATTAGATAATGCAGCAGGGCTAGGCACAGGCCAAGCCTTTCGCAAAGCTTTCTGGAAGCACAACCATTTTGTTGATTGCACTGGTGGTGAAGATGGTATCTTCTATGGTTGTGCACAAGATGCAGTAAGCATCCCTGGTGATCAAATGATTGTTGTCAGGCGTCATGACAGCAATACTTGGGCAGGGGGCAATGCTGTGGCTCATGCAAAGAATGTATCGTTATCCGCATTACCCAACGGTTTTCTAAAAGCGCTAGGTCTAACAATAGGCTCTGGCAATCCTGTCACAGTACCTCACGCTCACCATGGATATTGCAAAAAGCATAAAGCGCTTGGCTGTGCGATCTGTACACTAGAAGGGAACTATTGATGAGAGCACCGAGTATGATAAATCATAAGCCCCCATCTGTAGTAGAGCGCTTAATTGCAGAAGCCAGAGTAAAACCTCCGGTTACGGAACAGATCATAGAACCGCCTAATGACGGTGTGCAACCGGAACAAGTAATTGCATTACCAACAACAACCACAACGACAATCATAGTGCCCAGCCGTTTTCCTGATATCTTTGAAGTCTGCCGTGTAAGCCTTGATAAGTTCGCCCCAAATACCCCTAAGATTTTAGTAAGAGACGGACATGACATTCCAGACCCACCTAACTGGAAAACTATACAAGCGCCTGAAGGCAGATTCATTTATAGCAGAAACATAAATCTAGGAATCAATCAATCGACCGACAATGTTCTACTGATGAATGACGATGCTAGGTTCTCACAAAGAGGGACAATTGAAGCACTAGAAAAAGTGCTTGCAGCGCACCCTGAGGTTGGTATTCTTTCCCCTAAAATAGTAGGCGGCGTTGGCAACGGTGATCAATATCATGTGAGTGAACCACTGCGGTGTACTGGATTTTTAGCTTTTGTTTGTGTGCTAATACGCAGAGAAGTAATCGAAAAGATCGGCCTACTCGATGAGGCATTTATAGGATATGGCTGGGATGATGTTGACTACTGCCGCCGCGCAGTAGTTGCTGGATATAAGATGGCCGTCACTGCCAATGCTTCTGTCCTGCATGGTCATGGAAAGTATGGATGCTCCGCATCATTTAGTAGAACTCCCCGAGATCAAGGGAACAAGGCTATTTATTACAACAAATGGAAAGACTATAAAATGGCATGCTTTCCTACTAATCAGTCCGTTAGGACTGTTCCACACGCGCGCTGTGGATATTGTCGTAAACATAAAGTGTTGGGTTGTGCAACGTGTTCAATGGACCAAGGAGTGAGATATTAAGATGGCTGATTTAATAGCTGTTATAACCCCGTCTAAACCAGATCGCTCTGCAATGCTTGCTGAATGCATAGCCTCAGTAAAAGCACAGACTAAACCTGCTGTCTTTCATAGCGTTGAAGTAGACGTGAACAAAGTCGGACCTTCCAAACTCCGCAACAAGATGGTCAGTGAATTGCCAAAGGATGTTGAGTGGATAGCCTTCCTTGATGACGATGACCTGTTTCTACCGAACCACTTGGAACTGCTGAGTTCTGTGTCAGCAAACGCGGACGTAGTTTATAGTTCTTGCCAACCTGGTATTGCAACGATAATAAAGCCCTTCAATCGTGAAGCTCTAAAGCATTTCAATTACATTGCTGTGACTTCATTGGTAAGACGCAGCATGTTCGATAAGGTTGGTGGATTTGCGGACGTTAAGTTATTTGAAGATTGGCTCCTTTGGAAAAGCATTGCAAATGAAGGAGGCAGATTCGTATTCGTACCAAAACAAACTTGGGTATATAGAATACAAAATGACAGCCGTAATGCAGGAAAGCAAGATGAAAAACTTGCGGTGACAACAGCGGTAAGCACTCCTGCCATCCGTCCAGTTCCCCATGCACAACAAGGATACTGCCGCAAACATAGAGTATTGGGTTGTGCGCCCTGCTCAATGGATCAAGGGATAAGGTATTGATATGCTGGTTGACCCAACAACTATTCCAGTCTATTTCAACAACTTCAACAGGCATGATGCTATGCGAAGGATGATAGATTGGTTACAAGATGCTGGCACAAAGAGAATTGTTATCTTAGATAATGCCTCTACATATCCACCACTATTGGAATACTATAAGAATCTTCCAACGGGTGTAACTTTGCATCCCTTACATCGCAACTGCGGTCCTTGGGCATTTTGGGAACAAGGTCTGCATAAAAATCAGGACATACCGTATGTCGTGACCGATCCTGATATAGCACCTGAAGAGGGCTGCCCTAAAGATTTAATCAATCGGTTGCAAGTACTGTTGCATAACAATCCAAGTCACGGCAAAGTTGGTCCTGGTATCTTGGTTCCTGGGCTCACAAGCGGTGTTGATTTTGAGGGCGAGAGAAAATACTGGACTATTAGATTCAATACTGAATCCTTTCTTGCTCCTATAGACACAACCTTCGCTATGTATCAGGCCCACGCAAATTTCTGTAATCACAGAAACAATCTAAGGATGGATAGGCCGTATGTTGTGAAGCATATGCCCTCGTATTACCACCATCTAGTTACTTCTATATTGCCTGAAGAGGAACAATATTACGCTGGGCACCATGAAAAGAAATGGTCCCATATAGGATACTGAAACATGGCTAAGAAACTGGCATTGACCTACGATGACGGGCCTAATACACCTTTCACTTTGGACCTATTGAATGTACTAGCAAAACACGGGGTGATAGCTACCTTCTTCATGGTTGGTCAGTTTGTGCAAGCTCGTCCTGACATTGCTCAGCAGGTTTCAAAGGCTGGACATCTAGTTGGCAACCATACTTGTACACATCCTAACTTAACCGAATTATCTTTGCTGGATGTTGTGAAAGAAATTGCTGGCTGCGAGAAGATATTGACGGACGCTATAGGGGAGCATTCAAAGCTTTTTCGTCCACCATTCATATTGACAAATTCATTGGTAGAATCTGCCGTGACTTCTCTTGGTCTCACTACCGTAATGTGGAAAGCAGCGGGCAGTGATTGGAGATTAAACGGCATAGAGTATGTCGTAAGCAAAGTGCATAAAGAATTAATGGGTGGTGGAGGAATCATTCTCCTACATGATGGTGGACACACTGGTATGGGAGCCCCCAGGTCGGACACGGTTCAAGCCACTGATGTCATGATCACTCGATACAAAAATGAAGGATATGAGTTTGTTACCCCATTAGAGGTTTTGTAATGCCAATGGAACTAATGATCGAAAGGCTAAACGCCCGCCAGCGGACGGTATGCCAAGACACTATTAGCCCCAATACGTTTTTCATGCTGGTAGGTGATGCTCTGATGTCCCAAGAGCCACTGTCTCTTGTTCGTATGGGAGATGGTGAGAAATACCTTTTTCAACACTGCCAGAAAGGTTTGCCTGATGTAACAGTCAAGCCACCCAATTCCCCATTCAATGAGCAGTGGCTTCGTGGACTTGGATGCTATGACATCCCCAACGCTGAGATGGTTCGACGATTGAAGATCGCCGCAGAAGAGTCCACATATTATGCTCCGAATATTATGGGCATTCAAATGGAAAGCTTCAGCGTAGCCGACCTGTTTGCTTATAGGAAGCGATATGTGGATAACTGGTTCGTAAGAACATGGAGCAGGAAACTGCAAGACCAATTACTTCGGGCATCCAGGCAAGTACTCTTCATCAACGCCGACAAAAAAGCACATGCTACTTTTACTAACCGCATGCTTTCTCTGGGTCTCATGGCCGATTGTATTGAGATGTCTACTTGGCAGCAGGCCGATTCTGTAATTGAGCAGGCAAAAAGCAATGTCGCACCGTTGGTCTTATTTGCTGGTGGACCCGCAAGCAAACATATTGCACCAGCAATCGCTACTACAGGATGCAAACCTAAAGTTGTTCTCGATCTAGGGCATGCCGCTACAATGGAATGGTTATGAAATTTGACACCATACAAAGCCTTTGGTCTGATTCAAAGTTAGGGATTGTAGGTAGATTATGCTGTACATCCTACATGGCAAACGGCCATGAATTTCATCTCTATACATATGGCCATGTAGAGGATGTTCCCGAAGGCGTTGTTATCAAAGATGCAAATGAAATTGTCCCCCAATCAGACCTATACCGATTCAAACTTCCAGCTCAGTTTTCAGATTGGTTTAAATATCACCTGCTGCTTAAGCATGGCAATTGGTGGGTAGATATGGACACAGTTTGTCTGCGACCTTTTGACTTCGTAGATGCTGTCGTATTCGTAGAAGAACGACTTGATACAACCCGTCCTGACTATATAAACGGGGACTTTGTAAAAGTTCCTGTCGGGTCGCCTATCATGTCTTGGTGTATAGACCAATGCAAAGAGCGAAGTGACCCGAAGGGTACTTGGAAAGTACTCAAAGACTACTGTGAGCTTGGACCGTGGATGTTTACTGCAGCAGCAAAGCAGTTCAATATTCATCCACAGTCTTACCATAAGTTTTTTAACCCAGCCCATGTGAATCCTTCTAATCCTGCAGGGCTATGGTTCGATGGTGCCGTTCAACTTCCAGAAGATATTTATGGCGTTCACTTTTGGCGCTGTGGTCGCAAGGAATCGGATTGGCGAATAGGCACAGAAAACTCAATCTTTGAACAATTGAGACGCAGGTATTCAGTAAACTGAGGTAGATGGAAATGCAGTGGCTTGTCAACAAAACACCTCCGTGGGGACCAGGACCACTTAGATGGATATGGGAAATTGAAAAGCTTGCCCTACTGGTTTTAACAGCGGTAGCAGTAATCTCTGTACTAATTGTCTTATTGGTGAAACTATGATCAAACACATTCCAGAAGAATTGAATGGCCTTACAGAAGAAGAATACAATGCTGGGATACGATGGATGCCTGGAAAGCCAATAGGATTCTGTAAGGTCTCATATTCAACAAATGAAAATGATTGTCATAAACCTTCACCAAAAGTGGCACAGTTACTAGAAGAAGCCCGACAAAAACTAAAGAAAGCAGAGATAACTGAACCAGAGGAACGCCCTCACACATACGTGGAACCTAAAGGGTAATAACATGAATGCTTTTTGGTGGCAAGGGGATCACATTGGAGGTTCTAACAATTGGGGAGATATATTTACCCCATTCCTGTTCCAGAAGATGTATGATATAACCTTGGTGAGTGTCCAACCGCATCAAGCAAGTCTGATCTGCATAGGGTCGATTTTAGAAGTGGTGACTCCCAGCTTTAGAGGTCATATATTAGGAACAGGATTTATACATCAGTACTCCAAGCGGGACTTGAGCAATGCAGTGGTACATTTGCTTCGAGGCAAACTGACCAAAGAACATTGTACAGGAGTACGAGAAGATATTCCAGTTGGTGACCCAGGTATCTTAGCCCACCTATTTGCAAAGCCAACAGAGAAAAAGTTCCGTTATGGAATCATACCTCATTACATTGATAAGAATGTAGAACAAATAAAAAGTTTAGGGCCTGATGTATTAAACATAGATGTGCAGGCAGGAGTTCAAGAAGTGATTGATGCTGCCTCACAATGTGAAAATCTAGTGGCTAGTTCTTTGCATGGCGTGATACTAGCAGATGCATTGGGAATTCCAAATTGCTGGGTAAAGTTAAGTGGCAACTTAACTGGTAATGATTTCAAATTTGCAGACTACTATTCTGCCTATGATGAACGGCCCATTGTTGTAACATCCATCATTGAAGCCTTTAAGCTCTGTCGAACCAGAGACACCAGCAGAGTAAAAGAGTCCGTTCTGAACGCCGTGAACAAATTCGTAGGTCTAGGATGGCGCTACGCCAGCACTTACAGATAGGTTCTATGAAAACCCTAATAGCCATATGCAGTTGGGTCACTGGTGCAATCAACGGAGAGAATCAAGCACAACGAGACACGTTCTTAAGGGATGTACCGAAATATCCTGGGCTCACATACAAGTTCTTTCTGGGGGATGGAACTCCCACAGGGGAAGATGAAACTAAGCTCAATGCCTCTTTAAGAGAATGCCATCATTCCTCTTTGCACAAACCTGCAAAAGTAATTTCATACATCCCTGAATCGGATGTAGTCATGCTATCGGTGCCTGATGATTATAAACACTTAACTTTCAAGTCTCGTGCAGCGCATCGGTGGGCATTAGAGCATGAGTTTGACTATATCTTTTTGTGTTATCCAGACACCTACATCTGCATAGATCGCTTAATGAACAGCGGGTTTACAGAGCATGATTGTATAGGAAAAATTGTAACGGTGAATGTTCCACATCTCTATCCCACACCAAAGGTAACATATGTCAGGGGTGGTGCTGGTAGATGGCTGAGCAAAAGAGCAGCCGAATACCTAGTCAATGAGCCCGTGGTTGATTGGGCAGAAGATCGTTGGGTAGGCTATGCCCTATGTAAGAATGGAATCTCACAACACCACGATATCAGGTATGGTGATTATCCTGTGTACCCACAAAGGAACAATGACATCATCACTTCTCACATAGCTGAAACTCCGAAGAGATACAACTTCCGTGAGATGTACGAGATTCATAAAACAGCAGCCAATTGTCATAGTAAAACCATCGTCAATACTGTCCCGATCACTGGAATAACAGTCCCTCATGCCCGTCAAGGATATTGCAGAAAGCATAGGGCGCTAGGCTGTATCCCATGTTCGATGGATCAGGGCATAAGGTATTGACAAAAGTTCAGCACTTGTAGTATATTACTTTATAAGGAGAAATACATGTCTGATCCAAATGCAAATACTAAGCAAGAATCTGTTGCAACCGCAACACCAACAGGTGTCAGCGCTACTACTACAGCACAACCATCCAATGCTACTGCGGAAGCATTGGCATCTACCGGAACTGAATCTGCTCCTACAACCGCAGCCGATGCTGCTCCAGTAGTACCGCCTGTGACAGAACCTACACCAACAGCAGCGGTCGTTACTGTTCCGATCCCACCTGCAGCAACCGCAGAAATCATTAAGTTGTATAGAGATTTGGCAGGCAAAGCACAAGCCGCAGAACAGGCAAAGAATGCCTTCAATGAATTCCTGCGTGCCGCTCGCATGTCTCTGGGAATTCCTGTGGCAGAGATGTGGGAACTTCTGCCTGACGCTTCGGCGTTCAAAAAGTCTCCTACGAAGCCAGCAGTTCCACAAACACCACAAACTAATCAGAAGGGGTAACCATGCCGTTGATCGAGTTTGTTTGTAAGGCCAATCACCATACGGAACAAATCTTATCCTTCGCGGATAGCGAGAATCTTGATTTCATTGTGTGCCCGATGTGCACGGGACGTGCATGGCGTCAAATAGGGACTCCCGCCGTCGTGTTCAAAGGCTCTGGTTTCACTCCGAAATTCCACACAGGCGCATCAGAAATAAGTGGTGTGCCTGTACATCAAGGGGATAAACCAGAGGATGTTGCAAAGAAAGTTGTTGGTAACCTTGGTGGTGGTGAGAAGCTATTCAAAGGTTTGACCGGAAAGAAATAAGGAAGGTAAGAACAATGAAACGGATTTTGGACCCACAGAAGAATAGCACATCTGCATCAGTCTTACTCCGTTCATTCGGCAGAAGGGTAGTTGGTCAAGATGAAGCCGTAACTGCCCTTGTGGATGTGGTGGAACATCACCATTCTGGATTTGGAGATAATACCCGTCCTGCTGGTAGTTTACTCTTCTTAGGCCCCACTGGTGCAGGCAAGACGCGCGTAGTAGAATCATTGGCGCATGGCCTATTTTACAATGAAAAGTCAATGATCAAAATCGACTGCTCAGAATTTCAACACTCGCATGAGATTGCCAAGTTAGTTGGGTCTCCTCCGGGATATCTTGGACATCGTGAAACACCTCCACTGCTCACGCAAGCACGACTTGATGCTTACCAGACTCCCAACTTGAAACTCGGCATCGTGTTGTTCGATGAGATCGAAAAGGCATCGGATGCCTTATGGCAATTGCTACTTGGCATTCTGGACAAAGCCACTCTCACCCTTGGCACCAACGCCCAGGTAAACTTTTCCAACCAAATTATCGTTATGACTTCTAACTTGGGGTCTAGCGATATGGCTAAGATAGTAGATGGGGGAGTTGGATTCAAATATGATAGCGATCCTCTCGGCAATCTTGAGATGAAGCTTGGCACTACTGCGATCAATGCAGCCAAGAAGAAATTCACGGCAGAATTCTTCAATCGCATTGACAAAGTAGTGGTATTCAAAACCCTGACAAAAGATCAGGTGGCCCAAATTCTCATGATTGAGTTGGGAGATGTGCAACAACGTCTGCAGCATGGTGAGACTCCATTCCTGATGCATGTCTCAAAAGATGCAAAAGCAGCGCTGCTAAACGAGGGCTACAGTCCTAAATACGGTGCAAGAGAATTACGGCGTGTAGTCAGAAAACGCATACAGAATCCTCTAGCTAGGATGGTAGCAACAGGGCAGGTATCACGAGACTACATCGTGTTCATCAACGTTTTACCCAATGGTGAATTTGAATTCAGCCTGGAAGTCAGAGGGCCTGCAATAGAATTTCCAGTAATACCCAGCACAAACAAGGATAACATCTTATGATCAAAGCAGAGTTGGTTCAAGCCAGCATCAATGCCAAGAATGGCAAAATCGTATATACCTTTCATTTGACATATCCAGTAAAAAGCTGGCTCAATATTTTCCGTACCCTATTTGAGAATCATTGTACCCAAGGAGAATATATCACCACTACCAGCAACTCTGGTAATATAGGTAATGCGTTTGCTATAATGCATGGAATGCCTGTTGGTGGTGTCTTGTCTGGTCCCGTAACCAAATGTGCTGAGTATGCATACGAAACATTGTCTAAGCAGGTGCAAGAAAGAGTGGCTCTTGTGGATTTAGTGTTACTTGCTGTGTATAGGCATACTGCATATAAGATCACACCTGATCAAGCGCGCCTTGCTATGGACTTATTCGGTGAACGTTTCCAGGATGTGTTGAAGATTTATCAGGTTGGTGATTGGCACCGACCATTAGCATTATCCAGTGCCCATGATCGACAGGCCACTGAAAATGGCTGGGAATAATTCCTATCAAAAGAAAAAGCCCCACACATCAGAATCTCCATTGGAGGTCTTGGTGTGTGGGGCTTATTTTTTTTTGTCTTTATTTTGTCTTACAAACAGCGCTAACGCCTGCGGGTCGCGCATAAACAACTTCAGGCTTTGGGGCTCTAGCGCGTAACGCAGAGATCATCTTGTTCCTAACAGATTGGTAACTCTGGTGTCTTCGCAGCGTCAGATGTGGTGCCGCTGGATTGATAGCTTCTGACATCGTTAAGCTCCTTTGGAGTAGCTGCTGAACAAGTAGTGGTACCTCCCCCTGGCGGGTCTCCAATATACGGTGTGTATGGAGGCCAAGGGATAACCGGCGCTGTTGGCACTGGCACTGGATTATATGGTGGAACAGTAACAGGCGATAGCGGCGGTGCAGTTACAGTGATTATCCATGGCCGTGCCAGCAAGTCTGCTACTTGCTTCTCCAATGTCACTATCCGAGCCAGTAATTCAGCCTTCGTGACTTTGGTTGCCTTCTTAAGCTTTTTTGGTTTTGCACTTATACTCTTCATTGCCCATCCTTTGAATTGTCAATGCCGTCCTTTTTAGTCAAGTAACGACTGAAGCCGTGTCCGATTGCAGCGCCACCCACAGCGCCCATTGCATAAGGATAATTGTCGCTAGGATTAGCTCTGCATACAAAAGCAATCGTGAGTATTAGAATAGCCAGGGCAGAGCAAACGCTTGTGAGCAGAAACACAAGACGAGAATTTACGTCGGGCTCTACTAGCGAACGTTCAAAAATCTGCTTGCAATACGCAATGCTTTTACCTATCCATGCGAACATATAATCTCCTTATAGCCCTGCGTGACCAGCGTATAATCCACCCAAAAATCCAGTGATATTGCCAGCGATGAATCCTCTTCGGAACCATCGCCATTTACTCTTGCGAGCATCGTCCTTCAATTGGGCAACTTCTGTTTTATTTGCCTTATCAGTCGCAGCTTCCGCTTTCTGCATAGTAGCTATCTGTCCGTTTAGGCTTCCGATCTGTGCAACTTGGGCGTCAATAACCTTATCTCCCGCTGCCTTGGCCGCTGCTTCAGCCTGCTCCAATGCCGTCTCATCCTTCAGATTTCCCTGTAGGAATGGGATTTGGTCTAGGGATTGTGCGATTGCCACAGCCCCAGGACGGCTAAGTGCAATGTTATCACCAGATATGGTCACTGAGCCTGCAGGGGCATTGCCTTCGGTCTGGAGTTTCTTAGCCAGATCGTCGGTCGGCATGGTCATATCGGCCTTCTGCTGGACTACCAAAGTGGCCTGCCGTTGCGCTAGGGCGGTCGCCAGGGCCTTCGTTTGGTCGGTTAGGGTCTGAACCATAGCCTGATACTGCTGCGTCACCTGGGCCGTCTGTACAGCCGCAGCAGCGGCTTTAGCCTGAGAGTCAGCGACCTGGGCCTTAGCCTGAGTAGCTGCTGCCTCGGCTATCGTGGCTCGCGTCTCAGCTTTGGCCGCTGCGTTATTGAGGTAATGGTTGATACCGAAATACCCAACCACAAGGACCATAAACACAATCAGAAGTCTCTCATGTTTTTGGAGCCATGTTTTCTCGACTGATAGAAAACCTGTTGTCAAATTGTTGATAGTCGTAGCAGGTGCCGCGACGGGTGTTGTTGTCAAATTGTTGATAGTCGTAGCAGGTGCCGCGACGGGTGTTACAGATGTGTTTGCCACTCTGGAATCTCCTTTTGAAAACCTGGGCACGGTGGATGGCCGTGCCCTGTAATAGAACTATACTTTCTTTAAGAACTGACCGAGGCTCTTCATTAATCGCCACGAATATTTCAAGGCACGCACCACACATTTACCAACGTATGAAACTGCCCTTCCTATGAGTAGGAAAATCTCACGGCCTTTGAAGAGAAGTACAGCAAGCACTGCAATGAGAAAAACAGGGCAATCATGTTGTGCTGGCTGAACAACGGGTGCTGCAGGCGCGACATTTACTGTCACCTGTGGACGATTATCTGGAATGTAGGTGAATGAGCCCTTGCCTTCTGCTTGTGCAATCTGCTCAGGCGTAAATGCGAGGTCATATCCGCCCGCAAACAAACCATCAAAAATACCCCAAGTAAGAACACTCACTAACCTGCCATCTTCAGCGAATATAGCACTGCCAGAATCTCCACCAACTACAGGACCGCTGAGCAGTGCAATCCTATTTGACAACATTACTTCTCCATCAATAGGCGGCGTATAAAACCCTGTGACATATCCTTCTCGGTATTGATCTGGAACCAACCCAGGGTTGCCCCACAAATAGTATCTCTCATTACGTTGTATTGGTCGATAGTTGGCTGGGTCATAAGCAATGAAATGCTTGAATGAAACTCCAGGTAAAACCAAAAGCATGTGATCTTGCTCATCATAGATCGTCTCTGAAACTTCTAGAGGATGAACCCACGGAGCCTGCGTTTGGTTGAGATAAACTTTACCATCTGGAATACGGCAATGAGCCGCCGTCAATAGGACATGTTCAGAGATTGCAGTCGCTGAACACCCCGCTCCCATTTTCATATCCTCATTGCGTGTGACGATGGTAAATGTCGCTTTGTGTTGTTCTGCTTTCAAAATCTGTTGAGGCGTGAGGCCGCTGTCAGGGACAACAACCATTTTAGCCATGGACATGCTAAGCATGATGCACAGCAAGAGGGGTAGAAACAAAAGCCTTTTCATGGGGGTCTCAGTGTGATCGTCTCTTGGCGGAACACTAACGATCACGCTCTCGGTCCTAACGGACTTCCGCTCCGAGTGTTTCAGAAATCTAAAGCGCGAAGGTTTCCTAATTGCTTCGCGCTGTGTGGCGATGCTAACAGCAAGGTCCACTGCTTAGGACGCCAGTGCTTTTATAACCTGTCCTGCCTCAACGTGTGTGACATCATTCAGATCAGGCGGTGTGAGAGACTGGATGATGAGGTCAAACACCACCACAGCATCTCTTTGCAATTCTTCCAGATCACCATCAGGCACCTGAATGATGTAATGCCAATCACCATCATCCATGAAATCCAATGCGTGTTCCGATGGGTGATCAGGAGTTGTGCTCTTGTATCCAAGACGATCCACTCGTACAACGCAGTTGTCTATGCTCGATTTGATCCACGATACTTCATTTGGAAACCTGAGATCAGAGATGAGAGCAACGGCTGGCTTCTCTGCCTCAATAATGTCACGCAATTTGTTCACCCAATAGTTCGGGTCTTGTGCGCGACGATACTCTGTGCCCCACCACTGCTGCAGTAGTCTTTGCTTTCCCAAGGGGCAAAGCATATCAGTCATATCAGGGTTAGGATCATACATGACCCATGAAGGAAACATAACTTCACTGCCTCTGTATGGGCATCCCTGTTTGAACAACTCCAGCATTCCACCTGCGGCTTCTGCAGCCTCATTGATTTCACGTTTTAGCTCGTCCGCAAAAGCATACTTCCGTATTTCAAATTGTGGAGTACGTGCTTCAAGTATAGCTTTGCATGACTCATCTTTTCCACTGCGGGCCTTATAGCCGAATCCCACTACGACTGTGTTTTCCATTAGGCTTTCACCACCCATTGAGCAAGTTTCACTGCGCGTACAACCAATGCCATCAAGAATCCATACGAAAGCGTTTTCCACAGGCCCATGTACATCCAACCACCACACCAATGAAACGCCGCATTGAACAAAAACAGGATGAATGCGCAGGCTGCAGTATCAATCACTACGCCCGCTGCCATCACTCCCAAAAGACCGAAGGCTGCTAACAGAAAAATGAATAAGCCGACGGAGAGGTTTTGTTTCATTATTGACATTGCTCTGCTGTCTCCCCACTCGATGTTTTACCCGCTAGCATTTCTGCCAACGATTTGCTGTTGCTCGCTGCAATTTTGCGTCCCAGCTCTTCTAGAGTCAGTCCGTAAAATCCAGCCCTAAAGAGAACACAGTTGGGAGCTACCTCTTCCCCTAACCCGTAGGTATTTGCAACTGCGCTCTCTTTGCGAAGGATTAGTACTTTCGTTTCTGCCATGTTCTCCCGTTACTTGCCGATGCGCTTTGCGTAGTCTTTTGCAAATTCGCAATAGCCATTTGGATTCTCTCTTTGGACTGCGGTACAATCCAAGAAATATTGCCACGTTTGAATCTGTTTATCGGAAACGCCGAACATCCATTGACCGGCTGGAATTACCTCTAGCCCCCAATTGACGCCCAATTCGTTCTGACCATTCAATGACCCGTTGGACAGCAAACGCGGGAACGAAGTCGGCACGTGAATGTCGCCAATTACAAAGCGATCAAATGTTGCACCTTCCAGCCCTGCCTGTTTGCGATACACAGGGGAATCAAATAGCGCCCGCACATGATTGACAAATGCGGACATCGACTTTGCTTGGGATTCGGGGTTATTTTTATACCCGACTTCCATGCCATGATTGAAACCATACCGATGACCTCGGATGTTCTCGAAGATGAAGGGGCTCATCGTTTCGTGAATCTCAAAGCCCTTCGCGTTCTTGAACCTGTCGATTATCATCTGGTAAATCAACCAATCGAACGTGCGCTGCGCTTGAAATTTCGTAGGCATCAGTTTATCTTCTGCCATACGCATGTGGTTGCCCACACTAAACAACAACACAATCTTTTCGATGACACCCGTCGAAATAAGCTGCTGCATATCTTCCAGCAGGAATCTCAGCATGTGATATGAAAAATGAATTTGTGCTGGGATAAACAACTGATTGCTTTTCGGAGCATCATGCAAATCGCCGTTACCGATATCACCAAGGATCGGGATGTACAGATTTTTAATCGGATACATGGCGCGGTGCAGGCCAAGGATCATTTTGGCCTTCTTTGCAATATAACCGAATCGGTTTGCCGCGATCTCAAGGTCATACTCAGGGAAACCGCTGGTATCTTCACGTCGAATCACATCACCAAAGTGAGTGTCCGAAATGACCAACACTGCATCCTCCGTGTGGCCTTCTTTAACAGGTGGGGCAACAAGTTGATCTGCTGCTCTCACAGGCGAGATTGGCGCGGAAAAATCCCCGAATGCCTGGGTGAACTCGTGGACATTTGCCAAGAGATCATCAAAGCCCATGTGGTTCTCACCCAAACGCTTACGCATCAGGCGCTCAGCATTCAGGTCGTATTTCGCCTTGGACAACTGGCGGGTTAAACGTGCACATTCTCGAACAAAGTACTCTTCATTCGATTTGTAGGGCACATCTGTTGCAGTACGTGTCAACGCGCTGGCGGTAGCCTTATCATGCGAAACTGACATGCTGCTTGCGAGCTTTACTAGATCGTTCGCTACCATGTAGTCTTGCAAGCGCTTAGCCGATGCTCTGGCGCAATGCATAGCGCGCTGAATTTCGTCTTGCGTAGGAAAACGTTCCTCATTGGCAAGCTTAGCCTGCGCAAATGGGATGACCCGTTCAAGCATTTCGATCTCATACGGGGTCAGGTTAATGGATGACATTCTGATTGGTTTACCTTTCTGAATTACATCTCACAAATAGTGTAGCACAGTTTGCCTACCCTTGTCAAATCTTTTTCTTTCTTGATGTTGATTTACCACTACGCGCTGCCAGCTTCCTTACTAAACTTCTTCCAAGTTCCCTATCCTCATCATGATAAGCCCTGGCTGTCAATCTGACATCCTCTACCGCATTCGCTCGCACGGTACGGTCTCCTATGCTCTCCAGTTTATTTACAATCATCATCTGAAGGGCTTCATCTTTGGCTCGGTAAACTTTTGTATCAACTAGGGCTGCATCCATAGCCGCACTGGATGCCTTAGCTTCTGTATGCATTTGCCCAAGCAGTGTATTGGTCTGGATATTGGATGCGTGAATGCTTTCTAAAGAACCCTGCATATTGTGCAGATGGCTCTCAATGAAGGTATGCACGGCTTCTCCCAATTGCTTCTTGATGCTTCGATACACACCGTAGAGCATGGTTAATGCGCCGCCGATTGTACCCCAAAACTTTATTATACCGTATATTTCCATGCCCGTCATGGTGCACGTTCTTTCTATGAAGGGCGGGACCGAAGCCCCGCCACAGGATAATTGCAGTAGTACGGTTAAGGGTTGTGGTTGTAGGAAGTGCATCGCCGTTGCACTACCCAAGGATAAAATTTATTGGAATTTAGCTACTACAATGTTTGGACCACCATAGCAGGTGGATAGATGCTGCCGCTTACTACGTTGCCACAGTTGATTGGAGCGCTTATATTGATGCTCCCAGACTTGAAGTCTGGGATTCCAGATGTCCGCATCATATGCAGACCTCGACGGCACATCCTGCCGCAGCAATAAGCGTGTTGACCGCAGCGTTTTGGTCGCGGTCGTGGAACGTCCCACACGTTGTACATCGCCATTGCCTTACCGACAATCCTGCGAGTCCTGTGGGTCCAGTTGGCTCCCCACACACCCAGCAGGTCTTGGTGGAATCTTTTGGCGCAATCTCAAAGTACTCCGTACCGCTTTGGGGCGACTTGTACGAAAGCATTCTTTGAAGTTGTGAATGCCCTGAACTAGCGACACTCTTGCCGAATCTACGAGCAACCGCTTTGTGGTTGTCCGCTGAAAACTTGATGACTACATTTTCTGCAACTAAACGATGAGATAGTTTGTGGTTCCTGTCTTTACGCTGGTTTGCAATCCTCTCCTGAATCCGGGCTGCTAACTTTGTGTCGTGTCCTCGTTGTGCTTGGGCAAGACGTTCTGCTGCTGCTTCCAACTCTCTTGGGTGCTCAATCTTCTCTCCCGTAGAGAGCGTGAGCAAGTCTTTGAAGCCGCCGTCTATGCCGATGACTCCGTAACCCATGCGCTCGATTGCTTTTGGTTCTGCATCTATAAACAAGCAGAGATGCCAACCCGATGAACGCTTGACAACTCGACCACACTTTATCTTGCCAGTCGGTAGGTCCATCTTGTGGAATCTTACAGAGCCGAGTGCTGGCAGAATAATTCGGTTTCCCTTTGGAGCCTTGATAGGGTCAGGGAACGGAATGCTGGACATCTTGTTACGCATCCCCTTGAGCCGGGGCTTGCCGCCAATCTTCTTGAAGCAGCGTTTCCACGCATCGTGGGCTGTACAGATAACACCTTGCAACGTATGGCTTGGAATCCCTATTCTCTCGCTGTGATTGGCGAGGAAGTTTTGGAACTCCATCTTAGAAAAATAGATGTGGTCTTTGGCATTGAGTTCTATCTTCCGTACCGCCCAATTCCAGACGGAGGACAGGTGATAGAGAAACTGTTCGCATTGTTGTTCTTGCGATTTGCACATTCGCAGTTTGAGTTGATACTGAATCATTTGTCCTCCTTCCTTCTAAAAAGCATTCGCTAACCCAGACAAACGTCTGGGATTGCGCTCACTAGAGCCGTTCATAGGTTTACACCAACGCATATAAGATAGTCCAAGTAATTGCACCGTCAGCTAGCGCGTCAGCCGTGCCGCCGACGTACAGTTGCAGAGGTTGGTCAATAAGAGTGTTAGTGGTTATACTTACAGGGCCACTTAGCACGTTGATAATCTGAGTGATGCCGCTGCTCCAGTTTTCGGTGAAATATTTGGTGGCGTTTATAATCCAATCGGTCTCTAGCGTTGTCCAGCCGACGCTAAAAGTACCTACCGCGCCGATAATACATAATGGCACGATACTCTTACCAGCGACAGCCGGTATCACCGTAACGTAGTGTGCAGCTTCGTCGGCCCTAATCTGCAATGCTGTCAACATAAACACTGCTATTTGAATTGGATTACTAGCGAGAGCAGCAATCTGTGCAGCCGTCAGCGAATAGTTGACTCCGCTGCGCTCCATAGGAATAACATCACCACTTTGTGCTGGACCACCTGGGGTCAAGCCACTAATTTTTGTATCTGCCATTGTGTTACTCCTTTTTATTAAACTGATACTATTCTTTTGACTGCATACACAAGACCGTAGGGTGTCTGCTGACTGTCACTGCTCTGCTTGCGACCTGCCACAGCCGCTCCCACAGGCGTCCCCAAGCAGTGTAAAAGCGAGTTTCAGAGCACTACAGGGGCTGGAAGCGTTCTGACTGCTCACAGCACAAGAGCGAAAGCAAGCGACCTCCCACAGCCGTTCCCTGACGCATCCCTGACACACTGAAACTCGACTTCTGGGGGCAGTTTAGAGGTCCGTCTCGACTTCTGACTTGTCGGGCGTCTCTGCGACCTGCCTCAGATGTTTCTCTAGCCTCTACCTACTCCCCACATTCCATAGAGGACTATTTCTGAGTTTGCCGCCGCGTAGCAGTTGTCCACCAGAATTGTGAGTGCTACGTTTACGCTTGAAGCGGGGAGGTTGGTATTCTGTGTTGCCACCAACACGTTATCAATCCAGAATGTGACGTTCGTATCATCCCAACACAGTTGGAAATCGTGAGGGTTTGTATCAGGAGCATTTGTAGTCGCCGTGAGTGTATAGAAACCACTGGTCTGGATAGCCACAGGTGACCCAGAGCCCATGCCGTTGTATCCGCCCGTCAGCGTCAGTGTGATTGAACCTGCGGAGGAGGCAGTGCAGATGGCTCCGCCGTGCGCTCCAGTGGTGCTGGTGTTGTTTCCAACCGAGGTTCCACTGAATGCGCTGTATCCAGAACCTGTTCCGCCCGCGCCAACGTAGAAATAAGAGCCCACATAAGCATTGCTGCCACCCGTAGTCCATGAGCCAGTGAGGGTCAAAGATGAACCAGAATAGGATGCTCCCGTGACCGCTAACACTGCAAGAGGAACAGATGTGAGACACTGCCAGTATGTATCTGCGACCGACTTCAAGGTTCCAGCGTGTGTGTCAAGAGTAGAGTTGCTGTAGCCCGTAGCCAGAACAATAGAAGTGTTTCCGCTTGCTACACACAACCAAGGACCGCCGTTGTTTCCTGCCACATCAAATCCTGTGACGTTGAAGTATTGCCCAACCCACCTGTTGCCACTGCCTTCTGGTGAAGGTACGGTGTAGTTCGTGTATCCTTGGATGGTTGGCTGGGCAGCCGTAGCCGCCATTGATTCGCCTGCGGTGTATCGGAAACCAATGTTGTTTTGTACGGTATTGAAATCCGCAAATCTCCAGTCGAGGACGGTAGTGTCATCCGAGTATCCTTGGAAACTTCTACAGGCTGCGGTCTGATACAGAGCCGACTTCCATTTCATTACACGTAAGAACTGCCACGGGAAGGTCGTCGGGTTGGACGTGTATCCCATCATGTACTGCAATCCAGCAACGCTGCCTCCTGAGGATGCTGAATAATACGAGCAGCCATAAGGTGTTGTGCTAGTCGGTGAAACAGAAGCAGACGTACCTGTTATGTTGTTCTGACACATTGGACCGTAGTTCTGCAAAGTAACGCTGCCACTAACCCAAACCGACTGGAAGTTAAATCCAGGAACGCTTGGAACCCAATCAGCCAGTGCCTTGTTGTATACCAATGACTGCTGGTCTATTGGTGTCTGTGAGCCAACACCAACACTCTGCAAACTGACCGCGTTGGTGCCAAGGCTGGACGTAGCCGCCCAACTGGTGATGCCTGTGCCATCCGTTGTGAGAACATAGCCGCTGGTGCCAGCCGTCGGAGGATAAGTGAATGTCCATGCTGCCGTTGGTGCCGCTGCAATCGTGAGGTTGTGGGACGCCCCAACGATTACCAAGTCGCCAGAAGGAATGTTCAGAGCACCTGACATTGTGCCGCCCGTGGTAGCAAGACCAGCCGCAGGTAGAGCAACCCAAGAAGTATTGCCAGAGCCATCCGTTTGGAGAACGTAGAGATTGGTTCCTGCGGTTGCTGGGAGTGTTAGCGTCCAGTTCGCAGAAGCCGCTTGTGCGATGGTCGTATTATAGGTGGCACCAGTGATTACCAAATCACCAGAAGGGATGCTTAGGGCGCCAGACATGGTGCCGCCAGCCTTCGGGAGCGCATCGGTGATGCCGTAGCCAGAGAGAGTGGTTGGAGTTGACGTGAGCAGAGACCAGGCAACGGACGTAATGCCGTAACCTGCCATCGTGGTAGGAGTGCTCGCCAAGTCGGCGAAGGCTGGCTGCGATAGAGTGCAAGCACCGCCAGACGTAATAGCAGAGACCCATTGATGGGAAACAGCACCGCCACCAGTAATGGATGAAGCACCTGCCTGTGGCACCCAACTGGTGTTTCCAGAACCATCAGTCTGTAGGACGTAGAGGTTCGTTCCAGCCGTAGTTGGTAGAGTAAACGTCCAGTTAGCAGTAGCCGCGCCCTTGATGGTTGTGGCGTAGGCTGTTGTTTGCGCCAAAATCAATTGGCCATTAACAGAAGATGCTGAACCAAGAGTTAATGCACCGCCTGAAATTGATGTATCAGCAGCAGCGCTTACTTCAGCAGTTGATGCTCCATAATATGCAAGGCAATTCGCTGTGCCAGCATCTACTGTGCCAGAACCTCCGCCAGATTGCGCTACCCAAGTGCAGTTACCAGAACCATCAGTTTGTAGTACATACAAATTTGTGCCCGCCGTAGCAGGTAACTTTAACGTCCAATTTGCAGACGCTGCTGTTTCAATAGTAGTACCATAGGTAACACCTTGAATTAGCAAATCACCTGATGGTACTATAAGTTGCCCAGTTAAAGTTCCACCAGACTTAGGAAGAAGTCCGGTAAGCAATACTCCTGAATCCTGCACATTTCCAGAGCCATCTGATGTGATCACATCACCAGATGGAGCTGTAGCCACATTGGTTGCTGACGTAGCTGCCACTAATGAACTGCCTGAACCTGCAACCGATATAGGTAATCCATCCACAGATACATTACTACGTTTCGTGCGTATATATATATCACCATCATCAATGTTATCAATGTTCTTATTTGGATGGTTGGTGTTGGCAAAATCAATGGTACCAACACCAGAAGGATACCATAACCCATTTGTGCCATTCCACCACTGGGCCGAAAGAGTACCTGTGGCACTACTATTGCTGGCAGATAAATTACCCGAAGGAATAAGCGTAAATGTGCCAGCAGGATCAGTCCAAAGTAATTGCAATTCAAATGGTATTCCAGAACCATGCTGCCATTCAATAACAAATGGATAATACAGTCCTGCTACCAAAGAGATGGTGCTGCTTCGCGTATATGCCATCAAAGCATTAGCCGTATCCAAATTGGGTAGAGCAGACACCATCGCCTGATTTCCTATGAAGACATTACACCCATCTGCACAGTTAACTCCAATTGTATACACACCTGTAATAGATGGAACCAAGAATCCCGTCGCTCGGAAATAGAAGTATGTTCCATTCACCGTAGTTGGCGGAATAATGCTTCCACTTACTACATTGCCAAAATTTATTGGAGCATTTATAATTCTCACATTAAACCCTTCTAAACAAAGAGTGCTTGTTGATACTTTGCATCTCCAAATTCTGCCATTACATATGCTGGTGGACCACCAACAGTGACCTGGAAGAAGTTGTGAGTATCTTCACCACCATCAGGAGGTCTGCAATAACCATACCCAATAACTTGGAAAATACCCTGATAAATAGCAGGCAATGTGCCACCAGATAAATAGACAAAAGCTCCTGCAGGAGAAAGGAAAGCATTGATAATACTCGTATCTGGTCCTGAACGATCATGAACATCATTGTAGAACACAGTAAGCGTGTTTCCTGGTGTAGCTGCAGGATTAGTAACAAAGCCCCCTGCAGTGGGCACACTAGCTCCCGTCTGCAACATTGGCATTGAAATCTCTTCAACGCTAGGAACTGGCAATAGAATGTATGTTGCTGGTACTACAGCCGTTTCTAATGTGAGATAAGAAATCCCATCTTCAAGAAGGAATAAACCAGAACCGTCTTCCAACTCAAAACCATCGACAGTTAATTCAGACCATCCAAGGGTTCCTGCACCCACTTGTCCTACAGATGGCGGCTCAGGTGTACCAGCTAACAACTGCCAGTATGTTGTATTTGTTGGAACATTACCCATAGTCACTATAAGTGACACATAGGTAGCTCCTTCATAAGTTACGACTGTACCAGCAGCATATGTTTGTGTACTGGAATATGCAGTAGATGATGCAAGAGTCGAAATAGACAGTGTATATGGTGTACTGTATTCACCAAGCAAATTGTACGTGTACAAATAGAATAATAGACTAAGATTTGTATTATTCTCCACCGTATATGTCGGAGCATAGCTTGCATCAGTCAAATAATCATGGTACAATACTGTAGTGTTATCCTGGGCTCGTATCTCTACTCCCCAAACATCTTGTGCCACACTAGGAAGAATAACATTAACAATAGGATTGAAAAAATCACTTATGTCAACAAAGCCAGTAGGAGGCTGCGGAGGGAATGGATATCCACAGTTAATGCTAGCTGCATAACGACTTAGTGCTCCGTAAGGGGTAAGAGCCGTTAAAGCAGAGCCATTGCTTTTCGTTTTGCAATATATTGTTTCTGCAGCGGCTTCCTCAAGGGAAGCACGAGTACCATAAACAGTAATGCCGCCCACTGGAAAAGTATAGCTTGCAGGCACACCGTGCATGCCTCCGACTCCAGGGGTCAGAGAAAATGTCAATGCTAAGGTATTCAACGTAGAAGCACCAGAAGTGGCCTTAGCAGAAACAGTAATCCTTTGCCATTGTCCTGTGAGCTGATAAGAAGCATAGCTGGCAGATAATCCATCTCCTGATGGATTAGGAACCAAACCAAGTGTCACCCAATTGCCAGATGGACCTTTGATGTCAAGAGTTGCAGAATAACTAATATTCGGAAATAATGGCAAATATGCTTGTGTGGTTTGAGAAGTAGAATCCCCAGGCACCATTACCTTAGAGTTTACAAGTTTAAGATTGTAGTCTGGGTCCAAGGCTTGAATCAAAGTCCAATCAACAGTATTCGTCCAAATGCCTGATTGGTATTGAGTGCTACCTCCACCATTCACCCAAATTTCAGATGACAAAATGTTGTTTCTACCATCCTGCTCCTTGATGAAGATAGTTTTGTTTCGTTTGATGCGAGGTATGCTAAACTTCTGTGAAGTGTAGCGACCAATCAGATTACCACCATCATCACATCCCCAACTGTCATCACTCAAGCGAACTTCAAAACTTCCCAACCCAGGCCCAGGTTGAGGCACAGACACAATTCCAACTGCGCCTGATGCTCTTACTCCCAAAGGAAACACAGAGGCTTGAACATCGGTGGTTTCTGTTCCTATTGCACTCGTTGAAGACACGCCTAAAGGTGTGGCTAAAACAGGATTAACACTGAATGCGATAGCAGCCGCACCATAGGTTTCGCTACTACCACTAGTGAACAATGTTGGTATGCTGCCAGCAGGATCATTAAGAACATATTGAGTTGTTCCAAGAGAATATACTTCGGCACCGATGCCTTGTGTATATCCTGGCCCCGCAGATGTTGAAGTGCCCGCTGTGGCTACTGCTACAAAAACCACGTCTGTAGCTGTAGTATCCAAAGTTCCAGCAGTAGGAGTGCCTGAACCATTATCCGTGGCGCATGATGTGTCTATTATACCACCACCGCCAATCACAATTTCAAATAATGAACATTCCACAGTAGTTGCCAATGCACTAGATGATGCACCTGATACTACAGTAGAAAGAGTGTCTGCCATAGATGCAGCATTTTTTATGTAAAAAATAGCTACTGCATGAATGGTCGTGTGTGTTCCATCATACACATCAGAATAAGCCGCTTTTCCTAATACCCAAGTAAATCCTGTAGTTGTAGGAAGATTGATAGTATACGCATTATCCGCGCCTGTCTTCACTGCTGTCAGCCACACCACAAGAAGCAATAAGCTGCCCTCTTGTGTTGTATCATTGAAGCCACTTGGAGAAGCCGTAGCAGAAACTGTGCCTGATCCATATCCACCCGAATTGCTTTGAACTAAAGTATTAGCGGTATAGTAGGCTACAGCAGTAACTGTTCCGACCGATGATGCTGCGCTAACACCACTAGGACTGGATGAAGGCATATATTCCCCTTACTGTGCAGATTCTACTACTAAGAAATCGTGATGGTACTCGATGCTCCCGCCGCAGGCAATACCACTGTCAAAGTGTTAGCTACAGAAGACACTGAAGAGAAGGTTACAACTGCCAATGCTTTATTGCTGCGAGAAGCATTGTATATCAAAGCCGTGACCACCCCTGTCAGAGTAGAACTTGGCCACGATGGATTTGTACTCCATGTCAAATACGCCGTGGTGCCACTGATGCTAACAGTAAAGCCTGACAGCGCTTGCCCACCAGGAGTGTACCCTGCACCAGAAACCTCATTGCTTGATGTATAAGCTGAAGTAG